>Ga0315289_10000287_pt1 | contig 80545 bp, 76 predicted proteins | sample YL17G11_40_MG_FD_203452 | JGI IMG/M metagenome (GOLD analysis project Ga0315289, IMG submission 203452) | Sediment microbial communities from Yellowstone Lake, YNP, Wyoming, USA - YL17G11_40 | ecosystem: Environmental > Aquatic > Freshwater > Lake > Sediment | place: USA: Wyoming | collected...
CCCTACATTTAAAATCCCCGCCCTACATTTAGGGAGAGGCTCGCCTACGGGCTAGGGTGAGGGCTGCTGCATGTCCCCTCTCCCCTCTGGGGAGAGGGCTAGGGTGAGGGGTAAAACGGCGGGGATTAAAATCCCCGCCCTACATTTAGGGAGAGGCTCGCCTACGGGCTAGGGTGAGGGCTGCTGCATGTCCCCTCTCCCCTCTGGGGGGAGGGTTAGGGTGGGGGGTAAAGCGGCGGGGATTAAAATCCCCGCCCTACATTTCCCCCTCTCCCTTCTAGGGATAGGGTTGGGGTGAGGGTCGGGGTTGGGAGTGTAAAAAAGCGGCGTGGATGGGAATTCCCGCCCTACATTTAGGCGAACTGTCGAACTACCGCGCTACGACCACCCGCCGGGTGAGGGTACCGGAATCGGTCGCCAGGCAGGCGAGATACACACCGGGGGGCAACAACGAGGCGTCGTAGGAAACGTCGTGGCGCCCGGCGGTCGTCTCCCCGTCGAGAACCGTCGCTATCCGCCTCCCGGAGAGGTCGTAGAGTGCTATTACTACCCGGCCGTCCACGGGCAGCGTGTAGTCAACGGAGAATGAACCGCTCGCCGGGCTGGGATAAACGGCGAGGGCGAGCTCACGCGCGGGCTCGGGAATGGACACTCTCTCCGTCGGCCCGAAGCGGCTCACCGTCCCGTCCTCCTCGACGGCCTCCAGCCAGTAGCGGTACTCGACGCCCGATTCCACATCGGCATCCAGCCAACGCGCCGCCTCTCCCGGCAGCGCGCCGGAAACTCCCACCGGCTCACCCTCCCCCGCCGACCGCAGGACGGTAAAGCTCGCTGGTGCGTCGCCGGTAATTTCCCAGCCGACCAGCACCCCCTCGTCTCCGACGTTCGCAAAAACCTCCGCCCCCTCCACCCCCGGCCCACCTTCCCAATGGGTGTATTCCCAATGGGCGTATTTGAGATCAGAATTTCCCCTATCGCTATACGAGATGCGGGGATAACCTGAAGAGTCCAACGCCAGGGAGTTGTATTCGCCTTCGTCTCCCGCCGAGTCCACGGTCTCGATCCGCCAAGAGCTACCGTTCCAGCGGGCGTATTCTAGATTTTCGTTGGTCCAGTCGCAATACGAGATGCGGGGGTAGCCGGAGGAATCCAGCGCCAGAGAGGTGTAAAGGCCTACGTCTCCCGCCGAGGGGACGGTCTCGATTTGCCAAGAGCTGCCGTCCCAGCGGGCGTATTTTACATTTTCGCTGTTCCAGTCGCAATACGAGATGTGGGGGCGGCCGAAGGAGTCCAGCGCCAGTGAGGCGCCGTCGCCTACGGTTCCAGCCGAGTCCACGGTTTCTATCTGCCAAGAGCTACCGTTCCAGCGGGCGTATTTGAGATCAAGGTTGGTCCAGTCGTTATACGAGATGTGGGGGTAGTTGGAGGAGTCCAGCGCCAAGGAGGTGCACTCGCATCCAACCGATTCAACGTTCTCGATCTGCCATGAGCTACCGTTCCAGCGGGCGTAGTTCAAGTAAGCGTAACAGATGTCTCCTTGCCAATAAAGACCTAGATAAGAAATATGTGGATAATCGTTTGAATCCAGCGCCAGGGAGGTGTATCCGCTGTATTCGCCTACTTCCGAGTCCACGGTCTCTATCTGCCAAGAGCTACCGTTCCAGCGGGCGTATTTAAGATCATCGCTAGTGTCGTCGTAATACGAGATGTGAGGGCGGCCGGAGGAGTCAAGCGCCAGAGAGGTCCACCTGCCTACGTCTCCCGCCGAGTCAACGGTTTGGATCTGCCAAGAGCTGCCTGTCCAATGGGCGTATTTTAGAGCACCGTTGGTCCTGTCGTAATACGAGATGTGAGGGTAATCGGAAGAGTTCAACGCCAGAGAAGTGTACTCGCCTACGTCTCCCTCCGCATCCACCGTCTCGGAGCGCCACTCGCCGGCGGCGGCCGCGCCGACGAAAATCAACATTAAAACCGCGCAAGCCGCCCGTTTCATCATGGCCTCCATTTGAATTCCAGGCCGCAACCCGTCGCGTAACCACCGGCCAGGTAAAGAGCCGACCTCGATTTTACGGTAAACCTTCACCGCCCGGTTGTCAAGGCGTGGGAGTCGGAGTCATTCCCGAGTTGACACCCCGGCAATCGCGCTCTATAATCCGAGTCGCGCCGAAAAGGCTTCCACGGGCTTCGGCCCTCTCTTTTTACCGCAAAGGACCCGCCATGCTGAACCCCGGCCAGCTCAAGCTCGACCTCTTCTGCAAGGGGATGCGCGTAGACGACTCGTGCTACCTGGCGGACGACGCGCGGCGCATCATCCGCACCCGCGGCGGCCTCGGCTCCGGCCTGGACTTCGTCCTCGATTCCGGCGTCTGGGTCAACGCCCCGGTGGTGGAGCCCTTCGCCAAGAACTCGCCCTACCTGTTGGTGAAGCGGGACGGTCGCTACTTCCTGAAGGACGAGCGCGAGGACGGCCTCGTCTACAACGCGAGGATGCTGCCCCAGCCCAAGTGGTACGAACGGCTCACCTCGACCGGCATACCGATGAAGAAAATCGGCGTCATGCAGGGGAGCTACCTGGGCGTGTACCCGACGAGCCTGTGCGCCTTCTGGAAGGGGCACACCAACTGCCGGTACTGCTCGGTGGGGCTGAACCTGGGCGACACGGAGACCGAGGAGAAGGAGGTCGTCGAGGTGCTGGAGGCCTGGCGCGCGGCGCGCAAGGAGTTCAAGATAACCTTCATCCACTTCAACACCGGCTACGAGGAGGGCCACGCCATCGAGAAGCTCTGGCCGTACCTGGAGGCGGTGAAGAAGGAGACGGGGGCGATGATCGGCGTCCAGTGCCCGCCCCAGCCCGACTTCACCTGGTACGACCGGCTGAAGAGGCTCGGCGTGGACCACCTATCCTTCTGCCTGGAAATCGTCAACCGGGACATCTTCCCCCTGATCTGCCCGGGGAAGGCGGATAAGCTCGGCACCGACCTCTACCTCAGGGCCATCGAGTACACGTCGAAGCTCTTCGGTCGGGGTCGGATTCACGGCGAGATAATCGCGGGGCTGGAGCCGCCCGAGGACACCATCCGCGGTGTGGAGATGTTCGCCAAATGGGGCGCCGCGACCACCATCTGCGTCTTCCGTCCCACCGTGGGCACGGACATGGAGGGCTCCCCGCCGCCCGTCTATGAGGAGATGGTCCCCATCTACAGGCGGGCCTACGAGATTTGGATGGCCAACGACGTCCCGCTGGGCATCGCCCCCGGAATTAAAGTCGCCATGACGATGATGCCCGAGGAGGCCAAGTATTTCGCCGACGCGACGACGCCGGCTTATACGGGCAAGAAGGTGAAGCAGTTCTTCATGCGCCGCGCGGCACGGGCCTTCTACCGCGCCCGGCTGCTGTTCAAGGGATAGGTGTAACTTACATCAAGGTCCTTCGGGACCTTTTTCTTTATCGCATTGACTTTTACCTTGCTTGTGAATAGGATAAGTTATCTTTCTTTCTTAGAAGGAGTGTTGAAATGAGGTGTTTAGTCATCATTGCAGTTTGCTTCCTGGCCGTATTCGTAGGTTGCGACTCCACCTACGATGCCGACAACTTCGCCGAGACACTCATTGACCAGAATCTGTATGCGGGTGGCCTTGATGAATCAGCGATTAAACTTTCTACGGAGCGCATGGGGTTCGACCTGGCCGATTACTTCGCCTATGTAAACGAACTCTCCAACGACCTACGGCTTCAACGGGAGGTGAACGAGGAGCTTTGCGACCTGGCCCCGGAGCCCGGTGACTTCTGCGATTTTTATTACGAGTTGCTCGATGGCGGACCTTTGATCAACCTCCCCAACAGCCCAGAGTTTGTGGATGGCATTCTCGGAATGCTCGAAGAGGGCTTCTCTTACAACGACATGACGCTTGTGGCTTCTACGGCGCTGAACCAAAAGGAACGAAAGGCTGTGAGCTCCGGTGACGTCGCGGAGCGTCTTGAAGGTTACGGTATAACGCCCCGTTCCGTGGCGGCGTTAAACATCCTGATGGCCAGGAGGTCCTCTTCCTCCCTTGGTGACTACGCCACGGAACCGGTGGAGAAGTATCTGACCCGTCTGGGTTTCGAGCTAGTGAAGCCCCTCGACAGCCCGTCACCCCTCGAGGATTACGTGAAACTTCACCTGACGGCGCTGGAGAACATCCTGGATGAATCGAGCGATCCCGACACGGCCTTCAAATACGGTCTGGATAGCCTCGATTTAGCCGAAAACGAGGTTAGTAAGTTGGACGAGTGGCTTAGCCCCTGGTCGGGAATCACCGGGGCGGTGACGGCGGAGATTGCCTGGCGGTTGAAAGAGCTCACCGAGGACTATAAAAATGACAACGGGCTGACCTTTCATCTCGCCGGGAACGTGTTTGAACAGGCAAGCCGATATGCGAGTTCCGACACTAAGCTGAAACCCGAGGATGCAGTCGTATTGGCCTGTAAGGATTACGACCTGGATGATCCGGACATTGAAGGGTGGGGAAAGACGGCGGAGAGCTTCAACGCCTATCTCGATCGAATCGGCAAGCCGCGGGGCATCAACGAACACACCTTCCCCAGAATCCTCGGCATGTTATTCAACCAAAGAGGTGTGAATGCCCTTTCAGTCAAGGGTGAGGAATTACAGAGCTATCTTGACGAGTACGGCGCAGGAGTGGAGGAGTTCGATGCCTTTTTAGCGGGGTTGTTAACCGACGAGGTCAAACAGGGTAAGGTCAGGCAGGTTGCAGGGGATTTGGACGTGGACCTCGAAGAGGCGCTCGATGTTTATGTGGCCAAGTCCATTGCCGATTCGTATCTTACCGAGCTTCGCAAGGTCATCGAGAAATACCGGGATGACCAATCAACGACCATCCCGCGACAGGAACTCGCATTCCTGTCTTTCATCACCCCCGCCCAGGCTGGGAATATTCCACAAACGACGCCGGGGAAGGAGCTTCCGGGCTTTAACCGCAAGGATAGTACAGCTGTCGAGTTCGCCATCGGGACCATCGCCAGCACGCGCAACCCGGGCACTACGGGGGATACAATCTCCTTCGAGTACGATACCGTCGAGTACTACAACACACCGATCGTTCATTACAAGCTGACCTACATCTGGACGGAGGACGGTGAGCGTTGGGAAATAACCAAGCTCATTGCTTTCACCTTCGCCTGGGATAACGGTCGTTTGGTTTTGGACCATGTTTACGAGCTCGACGACTTCTACCTCCGGTACTATGTGGTGGATTGGAGCCCTGGTTCAATTAGCGTCGGGGGGAAGGTGGACCCCTTCGCCGCGTATAGGATGCCTGTCTACGCGGAAGGAAGGTTACTCAACGACGAGAACTTCGCGGCGTACTGGCTCGAGGTTTTCAAGGTCGAGAACGAGGCGGATGCTCAGAAGCTGGCCGACGATTACGGCTGGACCGCCGAGGATATGGACAAGTACTTCGAAGAGCTGAAGGCCGACGAAGCCCGTGCGGACAAGCTCATCGACTCCATCTCCGCGAAGGACGCGGTCGCCGCTTCCACCCTGGAGTTGACCCTCTTCCCCGACCGGGCCTTTGAGGGGCTGGGAGATCTTCTCGGCGGGCTTGGGGAGCTGGGCACGGAGCTCGAGCTTTAAATGTAGGGCGGGGATTTTAATCCCCGCCGCTTCACCCCTCACCCCAACCCTCCCCCCAGAGGGGGGAGGGGGAGGAATGTAGCCCTCACCCCCATCCCCGTCGGCGCGCCGCTCCCACGGGGAGAGGGGGGCCGGAGCCCCGCCTTATCTACAATCCCGGCCCCGACCCTCACCCCTACCCTCTCCCTGGAAGGGAGAGGGGGTCGCTACACCCCCCTCCCCAGCCCGTAGGCGAGCCTCCACCCAGAGGGGGGAGGGGAACATTCATTCCCCCGCGGCCGTGGGGAGGGGGATTTATTAACCGCCGTCCGCCGGGGTCGTCCGGCGCAGGACCGCGGAGGACAGGCTCTCGGCTCGGCGCCAGGCCAATCCCCTCTGATCCAGCGCCATCCGCCCCAGGGACACCGCCCGCTCGTAGTCCTGCCGCGCCAGCAGGCGGTCCACCTCGACCATGTACGGCCGGTCGGTGGTCAGCGGCCGCTCCAGGTACTTGACGAAGCCGGGGTCCCGGCCATACTCGCGCTGGCTCCTGAGCCAGCCCACCGCCCCGCGCAGGTGCACCGACCACACCCCGATCACTTCGTCCAGCGAAACGTCCACCCCCATGGACCCGATGACCGGCCCGAAGGACTCGAGCTCGGTCACCAGGCCGCGGTAGGCGATGAGGGCGATATGGCGCCGGACCGGGTCGGCGGCCAGGGGCCGCTCATCCAACCCGCCCAGCCGGAAGGCGTAAAATTCCCCTTCGGCCAGCTTCACCAAAAGGGCCTCGGTGAAGAGGGCCCGCTCGGCGTTCGCCAGGGCGTCCGGGGGTCCCGCGGGCGCCTCCTCCGTCTGCTCCGTATCCAGGACGACGACCAGCGCCGCCACGCCCATAAAGAGTCCGACGCCGGCGGGCAGGGCGATGGCGGCGACGAGGCGCCTCACAGACCGGCCCCGCGGATGGCCGCCGCGACCAGGACGGCCTGGCGCGCCTCAGCCACGTCGTGAACCCGGAGGATGTGCGCCCCGCGCAGGACGGCCGCCGTGTGCGCCGCGATGGTGCCGGGCAACCGGTCCCCTACCTCGGCCCCCGTGAGCGCCCCTATAAAGGACTTCCGGCTCGCCCCCACCACCAGGGGTCGCCCGAAGCCGCAGAACCACTCCAGGTGGTTCAACAGCGCCAGGTTGTCCTCCAGCCGCTTGCCGAAGCCGATGCCCGGGTCCAGGGCGATGCTCTCGAATCGCACCCCCTCGGCCAGGGCGGCCTCGAGGCGCTCGGCGAAGAAGGCGTGAATTTCGGCGCCCAGGTCGTCGTAGTGCGGGTTTTTCTGCATGTCGCGGGGTGTGCCCCGCATGTGCATGATGATGACCCCGGCGTCGAAGAGGGCCACGGCCCGCCCCGTGCCGCCGGAGCCCCCGAGGCCGCGCATCCCCGTGACGTCGTTGACGATGTGGGCTCCCGCCTCCAGCGCCGGGGCCGCCGTCTCGGGCCGGTAGGTGTCCACCGACACGACCGCGTCGGTCTCGGCGACCAAGGCCTTTACGACGGGTAGAAGCCGCTTTATCTCCGTCTCGGCGTCCACCGGCTCGGCGCCGGGCCGGGAGCTCTCGGCCCCCAGGTCCAGGATGTCCGCCCCGGCCGCGAGCATGGACCTCGCCCGTTCCAGCGCCGCCCCCACGTCGTCGCCCACGCCGTCCCCGGAGAAGGAATCGCCCGTGAGGTTGACGACCCCCATGACCAGGGGTCGGGATAGGTCCAGCACCCGGTCCCGCACGTGCCAGACCGGCACCCCGTCGAGCGCCGCGAGGGTTTTCGCCAGCTCGTCGGCCAGCGCGCCCAGGCTGAACTGCTGACCCCGGAGCTTGTCCGCGATTTTTTCCAACTGCCGCCGCGTCCCGCCGAGCACCACATCGGTGGCGTCCACCACGCGGACGACGAGCCCCTTGTGCACCGCCGCCTCGGCGCCCGCGGCCAGCGCCTCCTGCTTGAGAATCGTGGCCGCGGTATGGGGAACTTCTCGGATGTGGAAAACGTGGAAGCCGAGCTTGGGGGTCATCAGCTCCACGCCGCGGTCGGAGACGCCGGCCCGGCGCATCAGGCGGGCGGCGTCCTCGGGTGAGTCTATCCGGCAGACGCGGGGGTGACGTTTCACGTTAAGCGGGGGAATGGAAACGGGTTAAACCCTGGACCGGTAATCTACTTGGGCAGCGGGCGGTTCTGCGGCGGTGAGACCACACGCGACGGGCGACGGATATTCGAGGCGGGGCCGGAAGACGGAATCGCCGGGGTTGCGGAGCGCCGTAAGGTCGGGACGCGGGGCCGGTAAAGATAAAGGGAGAACCTCGCCTCCCCCAAGCCTCGGACCCTGAATTCGACGTGCATCCCGCCGGGCCGGCGCACCCCCCCAAGCCTGGGACCCTGAGTTCGACGTGCATCCCGCCGTGCCGGCACACCCGCCCCCGGACCCCGGGGGTCATTCCAGGTCGCTCCGGTGGTCCTCGCCCAGGGGAGGGGAGCTCTCCCGGCGCTCGTCCCCGGGCCAGACGCCGATGTTCTCGGCGAAGTCGCGCTCCTCGGGGGTGCGGGTCCGTTCGGCCTCCAGCCGGGCCTTCTCCTCCTCGCGCAGGTGGGGCAGACGGCGGTCGTCGGGGGGCAGCTCCTCGCCCCGGACCAGCGCCTTCACCTCCTCGCCCTCGAGGGTTTCGCGCTCGATGAGGGCCCGGGCGATGGCCTCCAGCTTGTTGAGGTTCCCCTTGATGAGCGCGGTGGCGCGGGAGTAGGCGGACTCCACGACGGCCCGCACCTCGCCGTCTATGATTCGGGCGGTCTCGTCGGAGTAGTCGCGGTGCTGGGCGATTTCCCGGCCGAGGAAAATTTCCTCCTGCTTCTTGCCGAAGGCGAGGGGGCCGAGCTTTTCGCTCATGCCCCACTCGCAGACCATCTTACGGGCCAGGTCGGTGACCTGGTTGATGTCGCTGGCGGCGCCGGAGGTGGTGGAGCCCAGGGCCAGCTCCTCGGCGGCGCGGCCACCCATCAGCACCGCCAGCCGCTTCTCGACGTACGCCTTGTCCAGGTTGAGCCGCTCCTTCTCCGGCAGCGGCATGGTCAGCCCCAGCGCCAGGCCCCGGGGGATGATGGTCACCTTGTGCAGGGGGTCGTAGTCGGGCAAGAGGATGCTTACCAGGGCGTGGCCCGCCTCGTGGTAGGCGGTGACGCGCTTGGTTTCCTCGTCGATCTGGCGGGAGCGGCGCTCGGGGCCCATCAAGACCTTGTCGCGCGCCTCCTCGAAGATCTCCTGGGTGATGGAGGTCTGGTTGTAGCGGGCGGCTAGAATCGCCGCCTCGTTGGCCAGGTTGGCCAGGTCGGCCCCGGAGAAAAACGGGGTGCCCCGCGCGATGCGCCGCAGGTCAACGTCATCGGCCAGCGGTTTGTCCCGGGTGTGAACCTTCAGGATCGCCTCGCGGCCCCGGATGTCGGGGAGGTCCACCACGATCTGGCGGTCGAAGCGCCCGGGGCGCAACAGCGCCGGGTCCAAGACGTCGGGGCGGTTCGTCGCCGCCATCAGGATAACCGTGGACTCGCTCTCGAAGCCGTCCATCTCGACGAGGAGCTGGTTGAGGGTCTGCTCGCGCTCGTCGTGGCCGCCGCCCAGACCGGCCCCGCGGTGGCGCCCCACGGCGTCCAGCTCGTCCACGAAGATGATGCAGGGGGCGTTGCGCTTGCCCGTCTGGAAAAGGTCGCGGACCCGCGCCGCGCCCACGCCCACGAACATCTCCACGAAATCGGACCCGGAGATGGAGAAGAAGGGAACGTTGGCCTCGCCGGCCACCGCCCGGGCCAACAGCGTCTTGCCGGTGCCGGGCGGGCCCACCAGGAGCACCCCCCGCGGTATCTTGCCCCCCAGCTTCTGGAACTTCTTCGGGCTCTTCAGGAAGCTGATGATCTCGACCAGCTCCTCCTTGGCCTCGTCGCAGCCGGCCACGTCGTCGAAGGTGGTCTTGTTCTTGGACTGGTTGATCAGGCGGGCGCGGCTCTTGGCGAAGGACATGGCCTGGCTTCCCGCGCCCTGCATCCGCCGCATCATGAAAATGAACAGGACGACTATCAGCACCACCGGCCCCAGGGTGAAAAGGATCGACAGGAACGTCCCCTGGCTCTGGTCAACGGAGACGGTGACCCCCCGCTCGGCCAGCTTGTTCAGGAAATCTATGTCCACGCCGGAGACGGTGGTGGTGAACTCGGTGAATGTTTGGCCCTTCTGCGCCGGGTTCTCGATGGAGGTCTTCAGGACGCCGTGGAGCTCGGAGTCGGTTATGACCACGGACTTGACGTTGCCGGCCTCGAGCTCTTTGTAGAAAAGGGTGTAGTCTATCTCATCGCCGCCGGAGGGGCCGGCGAAGAGCTGCAGGAGCAGGATGGCCGCGCCGAGGATGATTATCCAGGGGAGAATAGCTTTGAGTACTTTATTCAGCACAGCTCCTTATCGGGCGCCGGTTTGTCCCACTCTGGTCTTACGCCCAAACGGGCGCGTGGGTTGCACGCATCAGCGCTCACCGGCGCGGGAATATTACCAGCGCGCCGGGTAAGAGTCAATAAAAGCCCGCCGCCGCAATCTAGGGGGGTCGGTCCACCTCTCAGGCGAGGGCCTTGACCACGACGAAGCCGCCCCGGCCGTGGCCCTCCTCCCATCCCGGCACCGAGGCCGGGGCCTCCGGGGGGCCGAGGAGGGTTTGGCGAAAAACTAAAACCTCGAAGCCGGACGCCGCCAGCATCTTCCCAAGCTCGTCGGCGAGGAAGAGCCGGGCTCGGGAGTAGAACGGATCGTCGGTCATCTTTTCCTGATAGCGTCTTCCCAGGGGACTCAGCCGGTCAATAAAGCCGACCACCAGCACGCCGCCCTTCACCAGAACCCGGTGCACCTCGTCCAGCACCGCCTTCGGGTCGGCGACGAAGCAGAGCACCGTCACCGCCAGGCAGACGTCGAAGACCCCGTCGCCAAAGGGCAGCGCCTCCCCGCGCCCCAGGACCGTCCAGGGAAGCCTCCCCCGCCCCGCCGCGGCCATCGCCGCCGATGGCTCCAGACCGACCTCGACCCCGAGCGCGCCGCCGAAGCGCCCGGTGCCGCTACCCAGCTCCAGCCGCCGTCCCCCGGCGGGCCAGAATTTCCGCAGCAGATCCAGCTCCTGGCGGAAAACCGCCGGATGCTCCTCGAACCACGCCTCGTAGCGCTCCACCCGGTCGGCGAAGGGGTCGCTCACTCTCCCTCCCCCGCCTCCAGGACGGCGATGAAGGGGAGGTTGCGGTAGCGCCCGGCGTAATCCAGCCCGTAGCCCACCACGAACCCGTCCCCGGTGTAGGTGAAGCCGGTGTAGTCCACGTCCACCCGGCGGCGCCGGCGTCCCGGCTTGTTCAGAAAAACGCACACCGACACCGGGCGGCCGTAGTGTGCGTCCAAATAGCGACGCAGCTCGGTCAGCGTCCGCCCCGTGTCCACGATGTCCTCCACGACCAGGATGCGCTCGTCGGGCCGGGCCTCGGGCAGTTTTCCGTAGAAGTGGAGCTCCCCCGGCTCGTCGCCTTCGCGGTAGCTGGAGAGCGCCACAACCTCGAACTTGAGGGGCATTTCCAGGCGGCGGACCAGGTCCGCCAGGAAGATTATCGAGCCCTTGAGGACGCCCAGGACCAGGAGCAGCCCCCCGCCGAGGTCGGCGTTTATCTCCCGGGCCAGCCCGCCCACCCGCTCCGCGATCTCCTCAGCCGAATAGATTACCCGCAACGGTTACCCTCATATTGCCTGGATACAAGGGGTTTTAACCCTCGTTTCCGTTTCGTAGGGGCATCCACCCCTTTTACCTGTTCCGGGCGTTGAACGCCGCCGGCTCCGGGTAATTCAGCGTCTCGTTGTCGAAGTAGGGGACGGTGCTCCCCGCGAGCATCTCCGGCGGGAAGGGGCCGATGAAGAGCTCCCCGTCCATCAAAAAGACCGGGAAATAATGGTAGACCAGGATGGGGATCCACTCGTCGCCCACCCGCTTGCGCGTGGTCAGCTTCTGGGTGACGCCGAAGCCGACCTGGTTTTCGAAAGGGCCGTAGCCCACGTCCACCACGCCCTCGGTGAGGAAGACGGCCTCGTACACGCCGCCGAAGTAGGCGACCTTGGGGCCCGTCGCGGTGAAGAGGACGGTGAACTGGCGGTAGCTCTTCAGCTCCGAGCGCATCGCCCGCTGCTCGGGGGTCAGCTCCACGCCGACGGTGGGGTTGGTGGCCGCAAAGGCGTGCTTGAGGCGGCTGTGCTCCTCCCAGGTGACCGGCTCCCGTGCGCCGGGGCGGGCGATGAAGAGGAAGCCGACGGGTGAGTCGCCGCAGCTCCAGCCGTAGAGGTCCCGGGCGTCGCCCAGGCGGAGGTCGGGCTCGTAGAGCGCGATGTAGTCGGCCAGGAGCGCCGCGGCTGTCGCCTCGCCGTCCGCGCCGGCGGGGACGAGCGGCTCCCGGACGGCGAGCGCGGCGGAAACGATGGCCAGTGGGATAAAAAAACAGCGTTTCAGCATCGCCCGACTCCCTTTAAAAAACGCGGCGCGGGGTCGCCCGCCCCGTCAGACGCCCGTCCCGTGCAGCGCGAGGAGGGCCAGGTAGCGGTCGGCGATTTCGTTCGGGTCGCGCTCGAGGGTCCCGTAGGCCTCGGCCAGGGAGGCGAGAAGCTCGCCCAGGAGGGTGTCGAGGGGGTGCTGGCGGCCGGTCTCGGAGAGAATGGTCGTGGCCGTCCGGGCGAGCTCCCCCGGGAATCGCTCCCGCTCGAAGTTGACGTCCAGGCCCACCCCCGCGACGGCGTAGACGAGCTTGCCGCCCCGGAGTTCCGTCTCCACCAGGACGCCGCCGTACTTGAGCCCCCGGGTGACGAGGTCGTTGGGCGGTTTGATTTTCGTCGGGACGTAGCGGTCCAGGACCGGGTGGAGGGCCACCGGGACCATGCGGGAGAGGAGGTCGGCGTCGGCGGCGTCGAGGCGGGGCCGCAAAAGGAGACTGAACCAGAGGCCGCCCGGCGGGCTCTCCCAGACGTTGTCCCCCCGCCCCCGGCCGGCGGTCTGGACCGCCGCGACGAGCACGAGCCCCTCGGGCTCCCCGGCGCGGGCCCGCCCCTGGACCGCGTCCGAGGTCGAGCCGATTTTTCCCAGGTGTTCGATGCGCCAGTTCATCCCACCGCGCTAGAGCTGGGGCGAGTAGAAATAGATCGGCTGCAAGGGCAGGAGCTTCTTGTCCTCGTCGGTCAGCTTGGGATAGTACTCCTGCCACATGGCGATGAAGCGCTCCAGGTCAATCAGCTCGACATGCACCTGCGTTCCCGTCGCGGCCTGGCGGGCGTCGGGGGTGAATCCCCCGGCCGAGACGAAGATGCCCACGTCGTCCCGCTGCAGCACACCGAGTAACTGCCGCACATCCGGTCCCGAGGCCGGGTTCTCACGCAGCTTAACCTGCACCTTCATCCGCGGCGATTGCGTACCCAGGGGGTCGCGGTAGGCGACCACGTCTACCCCGCCGTCCTTGCCCCGCGGGGCGATGAACGGCGTGTAGTAGCCCATCCCCCGCAGGAGCGCCGCCACAAGGTCCTGGAACTCGTAGGGGTTGAGGCGGTAAATTTGCGCCCGGATGCCCTCGATCGCCTGCTGTTCGAGGTCCTGGATGGTCGCAGTTTCCTCTTGCTGGAGATCCTCCTCCGCTTCCCCAATCTGCTCTTCTTTCAAATCTTGTTCTTTCCGCCACCTTCTGTATGCGAGGGTGCCTTGCTCCAGGAGGGATTCGGCCCCCAATGCCATTGCGCTTTCCCCCTCCTGGGTCAAGATCCATTTACCGGCTTTCTTGATGATATAACCCGCTTTTACGGCATCAATACTGTAATAGCTCAAGCAGACCTTCCAGCGGGGTTCGCCGCTTTTCAGCAATTCCATTTCCCAATCGTCAAACCTCAACCGACTGGCGACAGCGGCGGTGATATCCCGATAAGCGGCCTCACCGCCGTTTTCTTTTAAAAAGGTGAATGCGGCATAGATCACCTTTGCCGCAACCTGACGCGTACGGGATAAGGAAGGCTTAGCCACAGTTCCCCTTAATATGTTAGTGAAGTGATCCTTTGCTGGTTGTCAAAGCTGACCATCACCTTGGTGGGCTCAGTGGGTTGGACACGGGACGAGAAGCTCTGACCGAGCTTGACGTGCACGGCCGCTTCCACGACACGAGCCCTTCGGCCCCCCGTCATTCGCCCCGGCCGATCAGGCGCGTCAGGGAGCGGATGGTCTCGAAGAGGGTCGTGCCCAGCTTGATCGCCGGGAGCTGGCTCGAGGCCAGGTTGTCCGGCCGCGGCTCCAGGCTCGTGACCAGGTAGCCCACCTTGCCCCGGGGGATGCCCGAGGCGACCAGATCCACGATCTCCTTGAACTCCTCGGCAGTCGGGTCGGAGCGGTACCGCGCGGTGCGGTAAAGATAAACGCAGAAGTTGTAGAGCTGCTCGCAGAAGGCCTCGTCGGTGTAGCGCTTGGGCAGGTTGAGGGAGAAGTAGGCCAGGATGCGCTCGGGGGCGTTGGCCGCCAGGTTGCCGATGATCCGCAGGTGGGCCGGGGGTATCTGCGAGAATAGCGGCACGAGGTTGGTGGCCACCGCCTCGTCCAGCGTCTTCCACGCGTCGAGCCCCATCTGCGCCTCGACCTGGATGTCGGCCAGGATGGTCACCAGGGGCGCGGTGCCGATGTCGTGGAACGCGCGCACCAGCCGCACCAGACGGAACAGGGAATCCTCTATCTGCACCGAGAGGTCGCTCTCCTTCACCGCCAGGCCGAGCTGCTCGTAGACCAGGTTTTGGACCTTCCGGCGCACGACCTCCCGCTCCGTCTCCTCGTCCGAGGGCGAGCGGAGCTCGACGAAGGCCAGCCGGCGCCGGGTGCTCTGGGAGAGCTGCTCGATCCCGCTGAGCCCGTCCTGGGAGTTGAAGGTGGCGATCAGCCGGAAGTCCAGGGGCAGCGGGATGTCCAGGTACTCCCCCGGCGAGCCGGAGACCGGGATTTTCAGAGAAGGGGCGTCGCTCGAGGCGAGGAAATCGGACAAGAGGGAGGGCCAGTCGCAGTTGTCCAGCTCGTCCAGGATCAGCCATACGCCGGCGTACTGCGCCCCGTTCGGCGCCCGGTAGGCCGTGCGGGCGTAGCCGTCGGCCGCGGAGGCGTAGTTCTTCAAGACGGTGCGGGTGAGGATGCCGGACACCGCCACACCGCCGTCGGGCAGGGGGTAGAGGAGGCCGAGGAGGTCCTCGGGACCCCAGCTCGACAGGGACTGCACGAGCTCGGGGTAGACGTTCCAGACGAGGGCGGGCAGCATCCGGGCCAGGGTGGTCTTGCCGCAACCGGTGGGACCGCTGATTATCACGTGCTTGCCCAGCAAGAGGTTGGTGATGACGTGGGCTATCTGCTCGTTGTCTATGACGAGCTGGTCGCGGATGCGGCGGATGGAGGCGGCGACGTCCCGGGGCAGGGCCAGCGGGCGGTCCTCGCCGTCCCTGGGCCGGACGCGCCGCGCGTCACGCGCCTCCACGCTCCTCAACAGGGCGTCCACGGTGGGGATCAGGAGCTTTCCGACGTCGGCGGGGGCCGGCTCGACGGCCTCCAACTCCCCGGCGAGGAGGTTCAGACCGGCGATGGATTCCTCGGGCACCGCCCAGCGCTGAATCGGGGGCGCCAGGGGGGGGAGGTCGGGGAACGGGGTCGGCTCGACCTCCAGGCCGGATAGCTCCTCCGAGGTCAGGGCCGGGGCGGGCTGGTCCTTCCTGGACACCGGCGGCGGCACCGAGTCGGGGGCGGGAGCCTCCCAGACCATCTCCGCCATCACCTCGTCCAGGGAGCGCACGGCTTCCACGGGCGGTATCCGCGCCGGCACCGGTTCCACGGCGAACGGTTCCGGTTCGACGGCGAACGGTTCCACCGGTTCCGGAACAGGCGGCTCAGGCTCGGGCTCCGGCGGGGCCTCCTCCTCCACCGCCAGGGGCGGACCGGCGACCGACTCTATCTCCTCCATGCGCGAGCGCATCCGGGAGAGCATCTCCCAGTCTATGCCCAGGTCTATGAGCTGCCGCTCCTCGGTGGCGGTGTCCTTCTTGCGGACGACGGGGCGGTCCAGGTGGAAGGTCTCCCTCGCCTCATGGCGGACCACCCTCCGGCCCCGGTCGCCCAGTTGGAGGCTCACCTCCCCCTCGGATTCCAAGGCGGCGCCCTCCCCCAGCCTGAGATCGGGCGCGTCAATCACCAGGGAGTGGTCGCCCGTGTCGAGCCGGAGGTCCACGATCCCCCCGTCGCCCGCGCCGGCCATCCGGGGCACGCGGTCGGCGGAGAGCCGGAAGATCAGCTCCTCGTCGCTTTGATCGAACACCGATTCGGCGAGAGGGGCGGTCATTTTCGCGGCATCCTCCGCGACCCCCGCGGGCTTCCCCCGACCCAGCTCGTCTATGACGTCCAGGCTCGAGGCCAGGGTCGTGAGGCGGAAGGTCTCGTACTCACTCGTAGGGACGATGAACCCCTTGGAGAACCGCCCCCGCACCGCCTCCAGGAGGTTGTCCCCGTAGGGGAGGACGACGGAGCTTTTAGGGTCGGGCATCTCGACGGCGGGAATCTCCTCCATCGAGGTGAGGCGGATCCAGCAGGCGGAGTAGATGGCGTCGGCCTGGGTGCGGCGGAAGGGGATGTTGTCGTCGGGCTGGCGGCGGAAGGAGCCGTCGGGGTTATAGAGAACGGCGTCCACCCTGGCGCGGAGCCGGAAGATGCGCGGGCCGACGACCCGCGGGTCGTCCAGAGGGTAGAGGTACACCGGTCTCCCGGCAACCAGCACCCGGTCCAAAAGCCTCACGTAGCTCAGGCTCAGGCGCTGGGTCCACCAGGCGTGCCCGCCCTCGGAGATGACCCGCAGGTACTCGGCGTGGAGGGTGTCCATCCCGCCCACGCTCTCGAACTCCACGGGTCGCCAGACGATGGACAGTTGCGGCAGGAATTCGGCCATATCGGTACCCCAATGGCGTTGTCGTCGGGAAACGAAGTTATGCCCCGGCAAAACGAAGTAATGTCCCCGGCCAAAAGAAGTAATGCCCCGGTCAAAAGAAGTAATGCCCCCGGCAAATCACCGGCGTTCATCGTCAGGAATCGGGCGCACCCGCGGGGCGCACGTCGAGGGCCAGGTCGCAGGCCTTGGCGGAGTGGGTCAGGGCCCCCGCCGAGACGAGGTCGGGGCCGAGCGCGGCCAGACGGGGTAGGTTCTCGAAGCTCACCCCGCCCGAGACCTCACAGAGCGCGCCCGCCCGGCGGCAGCGCAGGACCGCCGCCGCCAGGTTCGTATCGTCCATGTTGTCCAGAAGGACGATGCCCGCCCCGGCGTCCAGCGCCTCGTCGAGCTGCGCCAGGTCGGTGACCTCCACCTCCACGGCGAGTCCGTGGGGGCAGCGGGCCCGGGCCGCGTGCACCGCCTGGGCCACCCCGCCGGCCGCCGCCAGGTGGTTGTCCTTGATCAAAATCCCCGAGGCCAGGTCGTGGCGGTGGTTGCAGGCCCCGCCGACGCGCACCGCGTACTTGTCCAGCTCCCGCCAGCCCGGCAGGGTCTTGCGGGTGTCCACCAGCCGGGGCGGCGAGGGCGAACGCGAGCCCTCGGGCAGCTTCTCCCAGGCGCGGCGCAGCTCCCCCGACCAGGCGCGGGAGACCGTCGCCACGCCGCACATCCGGCCCAGGAAGTTCAGCGCCGTACGTTCGGCGGCCAGGATCGAGCGCAGGCAACCCTCCACTACGGCGAAGACCGTCCCGCCGTCGAGCCGCTCCCCGTCCGTGTAGGAGGTCTGGAAGCGGAGGTCGGGGTTCACGGCGGCGAAGACCGCCCGGGCCACCTCGAGCCCGCAGAGGACGAGCGGCTCCCGGGCGACCAGCTCGCCCACGGCCCGGGCGTCCGCGGGCACGGTCGCCAGGGTCGTGTAGTCGGAGGCGATCCGGTCCTCGTCGAGGGCCGACTCGATCAGCCGCCGTGTGGCCGGTGAGATCGGATGGTACAAGGCACCTTCCCGCAATCAGTCCCGACCCGCACGTACGCGAAGCCCCCCCGGCTCCGCAAATCCATCCTCGACTTGTCTTGACCCCGAGCCGCGCGGGCGCGAAGCCACCCCGGCTCCGCAAATCAACCCTCGACTTGTCTTGACCCCGAGCCGCGCGGGCGCGAAGCCACCCCTTGGACGGTCGCCGACCGCCCCTGTGGGCCAAGACCGCCTACTTCGGGGACCCTTCCCCCAGACGTTCGGGGACCGGCCCCTTTTTTCGGCCGGGGGATCGAGGCTTCCCCGCCATCGTATTCTACCAAACCTGGAGCCCGCGCGCGAGGGGTAAGAGCGACCCCCTGGGAACCGGTTACCGGGCATGGTATAATATTTGAGCGTAGGCGGACCGAATGAAAATCATAAAAAAAGGGAGGACCAGCATGTACCGACGCTTTAGGCTGATTCCCTGGCTGACCCTGGCGGCCTTTTGGGTCTTCATCCTGGCCCCGCCGGCACTCGCCGAGGAGTCCCTCGGGCGCGTGGTGGACCTGGTGGGGAAGGTGACCGTGACGCGCGGCTGGTCCACCACCGACCTCGCCAAGGGCGACCTCGTGTACGACGGCGACGTGGTGGAGGCCTCGCGCAACTCCTCGGCGGAGCTGGTCATCGGGAGCGGCCACCACGTGAAGGTCAAGGCGGGCACGAAGCTGCGCGTCTCGCCCCTGGGTTCGAGCTACGAGGTGCAGACCTTCTACGGCTCGGTGCTGGCCGCCGTGGTGAGCTCCCAGGAGGACGCCCGCGGGTTCCGCGTCTCCACCCCCACCGCCTCGGGCGCCGTGCGCGGGACCCTCTTCGCCGCCGAGGTGGCCGAGGACGGGGCGACGACCTTCCGCGTGCTCTACGGCGAGGTGACCGCCTCGGACGCCGCGGAAACCGCCGAGGTCGTGCTCGGTCCACAGACGAAGACCACGGTCGCCGCCGGAGGGACGCCGGTCGCCGTCGCGCCGCTCACCTCCTCCGAAATCGCCGAGTTGGAGGCCTGGGCGGGCGACCTGCTCTTTCTGGGCGGGGTGAGCGCCGCCGAATCGGCCCTGGAGACCCTCACGGCGGGCGTCGGCGAGGGCGGGGCCGGCGGCGCCGCCACATTCCCCTGGGTCCTGGTCGGCGCCGTGGGCGCGGTGGCCGCCACCGCCGCCATCGTCTACCTCACCGCCGAGCCCCAGGAAAACGACGAGGGGTCCACGATTGACATAGACGTCCACTGGTAACCACCGACGAACCGGGAGGATTCATGAAAAGACCGCTTGCGTTTTTCGCCGTCCCGGCCGTCGTCCTGGCGTTCTTCGCCTGCGACCTGACGGGTGTCGGCGGTGAGCCGGGCCGGGTGGACCTCGACTTGGAAATCCTGAACCCGTCCGGGGAGCTCGACGTGGACCGGGTGCGGGTCAGAATCACCGCGCCGGATTTCGACGCGGACCGCTGGTACGAGCTGGAGATCGACGGGAACAGCGCCTCGGGAAGCCTCTCCTGCGAGCCGGGTCCGGACCGCTTCGTGGAGGTGGACGTCTACGAGGAAGGGGCGATTTCCTACACCGCCGCCGGCACGGTGGACCTGGAGCCGGGAGAGACGAAGACCCTCTCCCTGGAGGCCGAGTCGGTCTACTCGGACTACTTACGAATCACCGGCCGCGTCGGCAGCTTCGGCGCCCGGGACCACCAGCTCGACTGCCCGTCGGACGTGGTCGTCGCCCAGGGGTACCTCTACGTCGTGGATCCCGCCGCCTGCAAGCTCAAGGCCTACGACCCGGACGACCTCGAGGCGCCGCCGGTCTGGGTCCGGGACCTGTCCTTCATGAACGACGAAACCGAGCTCCCCTACTTCCCGGCCACCGTCGCGTACTTCCCCGAGCTGGGCGACCTCCTCGTGGCCGACCCGTTCAACGACCGGATAGACGCCTTCAGCCCCGATGACGGTACTCACCTGGGCGAGTTCGCCATCCCCGACGGCCTCGCCTACCCGGCGGACATGCTCTACTGGCCAGCCGCCGCTAGCGTCTTCGTCGTGGACACTGACGACTCCGAGCTTTACCTGCTGGACCAGAATGGCGACGCCCGGCCGGGCGGTCGCGTCCTCTACGACGACGGGGCCTCCGTGATAGAAAATCCCGTCGGGTTGGCCCTGATAAGCTCGGTGGGGGAAACCTCCCACCTGGCGGTCACCAGCGCCCCGGACACGGAAGGGGTGCCGGGCAGGCTCTACTTCTACGCCTACCTTCTCGGCGAGGGGCCCGAGTACACCGGCTCCGCCGGGGAGGGGCACCTCGAGCGCCCCGCGGGCATCGCCTGCGCCGAGGGCCTCTTGATCGTGGCCGACGCCACGCTCCACGCCCTGAAAATTTTCGACGTCGAGGGCGGCTTCCTGGACAGCTTCGGCTTCTTCGGCGACCGCCTGGGGACCTTCACCAACCCCCTGGGCGTCTTCGCCGGAGACCTGCGGCTCTACGTGGCGGATTCGCTGAACCACCGGGTCCAGCACTTCGACATCCCGCCGAGGTAGCCCCGCGTCGGGGGGGCGGTAGCAGTGGACGAAGCGGTGGCCGTGAACGCTGATAGGTGGCCCCCGGGTCGGTGAGCGATAATCGGGGCGGCCCGTGGGGAGAGTCCGTTGTAAAGGCATGACGGCGGTCGAAGGGATGACTGCGCCCGCAGGGACATCCCGCGTGGGCCGCCGTTCGGTAAAAAGGAGGCGCGCGTGCCGGAGGAGGGCGAAGGCCGGGAGCTGATCGAGCGCTTCCTGGCCCACCTCACCGGGGAGCGGGGCTATTCGCCGGCCACCATCGCGGCGTACCGCTCCGACCTTTTTTCCATCGAGAAACGGACCGGGCCGCTGGACGGCCTGACCCCGGTCGCGCTGGTCGGGTACCTGCTCGCGGAGAGGGAGGCTGGCCGGACCGCGTCCACCATCCGCCGCCGCCTGGCCGCGCTCAAGTCCCTCACCAACTACGCCGCCGCCGAGGGGCTTTTTGACAAACCCCTCGTGGACCTCACCCTGCCCCGCCGTGTCGAGCCGCTGCCCAAGCCGCTCCGGCCGGAGGAGATCGAGGCGCTGCTCGCGGCCGCCGGGCGCCGTCTGGAACGGGCGAAAGATTCCGCGAAATACGCGTACAAACTGTTGTCGCCGACGCAGCGCGCCCTGCGGGACCTGGCGCTCCTGGAGCTCCTCTACGCCTCGGGCTTGCGCGTCTCCGAGGCGCTCTCGGTGGTGTGGACGCAGCTCGACCTGCGGGCCGGCTACGTCCGCCTGACCGGGAAAGGCGGGCGGCAGAGAGTCGTGCCGGTGGGCGAGACCGCCCTCGGGGCGCTCACGCGGTACCGCGACGCGCTGGGGCTGCCGAAGAGGGCGGACCCGGTATTCTGCTCGCGCCCCGGCGCGGCCCTGAAGCGGAACCGCGTCAACCGGCTTCTGGCCGAGCTGGCCGCCGAGGCCGGGCTGGACCTCGCGCCGGGGCCCCACCGGCTCCGGCACAGCTTCGCCACCCATCTCTTGGCCGGCGGGGCGAGCGTGGGGCTGGTCAACGAGCTGCTGGGCCACAGCCGCCTGAGAGAGACCCAGCGCTACACCCGGGTGGAGGTGAGCCGGCTGGAGCAGGCGCACCGGGAGGCGCACCCGCGAAGCCGGCGGAAAGGTTAGTCGCAATAAACGGTGTGGTACGGGCCACGGTGAGGGTTGAAACGGCCCCCCTCTCCCCGTGGGAGAGGGGTTAGGGGTGAGGGCTACCTTTACAATAAACGGGCCGACCTGAAGGTCGGCCCCTACGTCATCGCAATTAGCGGGCGGCCGCAGAGGACTCGTCCTACGGGCCGACCCTACGTCATCGCAACCAGCATGCACGGGGGGGGTGAGGACTGCCGCATGTCCCCTCCCCCCTCTGGGGGGGCCTGCGAGGCACGGGCTAGGGTGAGGGGTGAGAGCGGCGGGGATTAAAATCCCCGCCCTACATTATCGGTCCTCAACCGGCCCCCGCCGGCGACGGGCTTTAAACGACCAACGGCAGGCTCAGCGGGACGATGAACACCTTGCCCTCATAGCGCGTCGGCCCCCAGAAAAGACCGACGGCGAAGTTCCGCTCCAGGTAGCTGTGCGCCACCACCCGCTCCAGCACGCCGGGGGTCTCCAGCTCCTCGTCCTGTTCGGTGGCGAACTCGGCGCCGGCCAGGGCGCGGTAAATCTTCGGCATCTCGAGGGGGTAGGCCAGGCGGTCCGCCGCGCTGTCCGGGACGAGGCCGGTGACCGCTAAGCCGCCGGGCACGGGCTCCGTCTGCAGACCCAGGTAGAAATGCAGGGCGTCGTGGGCCCCCAGGCGCGGCTCGGCGGGGCGCTCGCCCAGGACGACCCGCACCGTCAGCTCCGCGTCCCCCCGGAGAATCCCCAGCTCGACCGCCTCCCCGATCCCCCGATCCAGCGCCGTGGTTTGCAGCTCGATGGGATCGCCGACCGGCTCGCCGTCCAGGGTTTCGAGGAGGTCACCCCTCGTCAGCCCCGCGACCTCGGCCGGGGAGCCGGGGAGGAGGTACTGGACCACGAGCCCCGGCCCGTCCGCGTTCACGGCGGGCACCAGGCCCAGCCACGGCCGCTCGATCCGGCTTTCCCTTAACCTCTCGACGACCCCGCGGAGGAGCTCCGCCGGTACGACCAGGGTCCGCCCCGAATCGGAGAAGGGCCCCGGGCGCGCCACCGCCAGGCCCACCACCCGGCCGTCGGCGTCCACCGCCGGCCCCCCCCAGCAGGCAGGCTCCACGGCGGCGGCCAAAAGATACGAGCGCTCTATCTGCGTGAAACCGCTCCTGACGCGCCTCCCCGTGGCCAACGCCGGGACGTCCACCAGACCGAACTCGGGCGACAGACCCAGTATGTGCAGCTCGGTGTTGGCCTCCAGGCCGTCCGTCTGCACCCAGGTCACGGGCGGCGGCGGGTCCCCGATTTTCAAGAGCGCGACGCCGGTGGGCCCGTCCACACCCACCACCTCGGCCGGACGCTCCTCGCCGTCGGCGGTTCGCACCCAGACCAGGCGCCAGCCGGCGAGGAACTCGGCGCTGGTCACCACGTGGCCCTCCCCGTCCACGACGAAGCCGGACCCGGGGTAGCGCGGGGGCGAGACCTCGGTGAGCCCGGGCTTGATGTCGGGCACGCGCCAGCGGAGGTCGGTGTCCACCCGGACGGCGACCACGGCCCCCTTGGCGTTCAGGGCCTCCACGGACAGGCGGGCGCCGCAGGTGGCGCAGTAGAGGTCCTCCGCCGGTGAGGCCTCGCCGCAGACGGGGCACACCACGCTTTCGGCCGTGGCGACCACGACCGAAAGGCAGACCAGAACCGCGATCGTTCGAAGCGGGGCCATCTACTCCTCGGCGGCCAGCTCGGCGAGCTTGACCACGGTGGCGGCGCGGGCCTCTCCGAGGGCGGTCTCGTCGTTCATCAGCCGGACGACCTCGGCGATCCACGGATCGCGGGAGACCCGGAAGTGGGCGGCGTTGGCGCGACCGTCCACCCCGCCGATCTGGGCGATGAGCTCGGCGCGGATGTAGAGCCGGAGTTGGTTGAGCACCTCGGGCGTGAGCTCGCCCGGGACCCAATCGAAGGGCTTCTCCTGAGCGCCCATGAAGTCCGTGACGAGGCCGGTCAGCCCCTCATCAGACAGGGAGGCGAAGGTCCCCTCCGGGTCTATCTCGTGCTTGAGGCGGAACTCGGTGGCGAGGGCGCGGTGGTAGCCCGACCCGACGAAGTGCGCGGTGAAGCCGGTGTAGATGACCGGCTCCAGGTACACGTCGGGGTTTATGCCCACGCCGTCAATGCAGACGCCCGAGGGGGTGAAGTACCGGGCGACGGTGAGCTTGATGGCCATGTCGTCGGGGGCGCCGGGCTGGAGCTTGGAGAGGTTGAAGATGCTCTGCACCGAGCCCTTGCCGAAGGTGGTGGTGCCGAAGACCAGGGCGCGGTTCCAGGCCCCCAGGGCGCCGGTGAGTATCTCCGAGGCCGAGGCCGAGCCGGAATCCACCAACAGGGCCACCGGCACGTCGGTCCGGAAGCCGTTCCCCGCCGCCCGGTACTCGGTGTGGGTCTCGACGGCGTTGCGGCCCTCGGTGTAAACCACCAGGTCCCCGGGCTTCGAGAATATCTGGCTCACCTCGATGGCGGACTCGAGCGTGCCCCCCGGGTTGCTGCGGATGTCCAGAATCAACAGGCGCATCCCCTGCGCGGTGAGCTCCCGGATCGCCGAGGCGAGCTCCTCGGCGGTGTCGTCCGAGAAATCGCTGATGCGGATGTAGCCGGTGGCGTCGTCCACCATGAAGTGGTCCGGGACGCTGTCCACCTTTATCTCCTCGCGGGTCAGGGGGACCTTCATCACGTCGTCCATGCCGGGGCGGTAGATGGACAGGACGACCTCGGTACCCGGCTCGCCGCGCATCATCTCCACCGCCTCGTTGATGTCCATCTCGTAGGTGCTCTTGCCGTCAATCTCGAGGATTTTGTCGCCGGGCATGAGCCCCGCCCGCGACGCCGGCGTGTTGTCGAAGGGCGCCATCACCGTCAGCGTCTTGTCCTCGGTGGTTATCTGCACCTGCATCCCCAGACCGCCGAACTTGCCCGTGGTCTCCAGCCGAAGGTCGTCGTAGAGGTGCGGGTCCATCAGCATGGAGTGGGGGTCCAGCGTCGCCAGCATCCCCTGGATGGCCCCGTAGATGAGCTCGTCGAAGGGCATCTCCTCCACGTACTCCCGGCTCACGAGCCGCAGGGCCGCGTTGAAGGTGGCCAGGAGCTGGTACGAGTTGACGTCGCTCCCCTCGGCCAGGACGATGCCGCCCGCCCCGACGATGAACCAGAGGGAAAGGCCGAGGAGCACGCCCACGACCACGGTGGTGAATACTTTCTTGCCCATGTTCACTCCAGGGTGTGATGGAAGGTGTCCGAAGCGGGTCCCGCCCGCCGTCCGTTATAAGTTTACGCGGCGCCGGTCGCCGGAGTTGCCACCTTACGACTCGGAACCTATCTCTTCCTGATAGTCCCGCCGGTGGCGCGGGGCCTTTTTTTGATGCTCGATTTTTCCCGACTCCGGGTACTCGACCCGCGCCTTATTTTCCATCAAATCCTTCAGCCACACCACCTGCAGGCGGGGGTATTCCTTCGTACCCAACGAGACCGTCCCCCGCCCGGCGGCGAACTCGCGCATCTTGGACGTGGGCTTGAGGGCGCTCACCAGCACCCCCAGGTTCGCCCCCTCGTGCTCCACCACCGCGTCCAGGTTGCGCACGTCCTTAACGGTGGTCCCGCCGCCTTTAACCTCCACGATGGCCTTGCCGTCCCGGACTTTTTCACCGTCGAGGCAGCGGAAGAAGATATATCCGTCAATGCCGGTGTCGGGGCCTTTTCGGCCGCCCTTGTACGGCATGGCGTCCAGCTCGCCCAGGACCCACAGCTCGAACTCGTGCTTGTCGGCCCGGGCCAGCTCCAGCGCCCCGGCGTAGCTCGCCGGAAGGCCGTGGGTTTCTATCTCGATGCCGGGGAAGGCGGCGGTCAGGCGGCTTCGGATGATGTTTATCGCCAGGTGGGTGATGTCAATGCCGATCCAGGAGCGTTTGAGCTCTTCGGCGGCGTGGACGGTGGTGCCGCAGCCGCAGAAGGGGTCGAGGACCACGTCGCCCTCGTTGCTCGAGGACATGACAATACGTTCCAGAAGAGCCAGGGGCTTTTGCGTGGGGTAGCCGAGGCGTTCTGATGCCGCCGCATTAATCGGTCTAATATCTTTCCACATATCCCGAACAGCAACACCCGGCAGCTCATTGATATAAGTCTTTAAACGAGGCTTACCACCTTTTGAGAATATAATGCGTCCAACTTTCATTAGCTCGTCCATTCCAGCTTGGTCAAATTGCCAATGGCGGCCCGTCGTAGGCTCAATAAGTATATCCCCGAATTTACGTGCAGGTCCCTGGCCAGCTCCAGTTAAGTCGGAAACCCGATACAATCCACCTTCATCATGCATAAGATCATGACCGCGAACGGAGGATTCATCATCATGTGGAACAGTAGGCGCATTCCATGCAGCCTTATCTGTATGTGAGTAAAAGAAAATAATATCATGTACACGGCCATACTGATTTCCGGACTTCCTGCCTGTTGTTCGCTCCCACACTATTTCGTTTTGGAAGTTTTTAATACCAAACACCGCATCCAGCACCAGTTTCAGGTAGTGGCTCGCCGTGGGGTCGCAGTGGAGGTAGATGCTCGCCGTGTCCTTCATCACCCGCCGAATCTCCAGCAGCCGGTTCGCCATGTGAACGAGGTACGCCAGCATGTCGTTGACGCCGAGGAACTGCTTCAAGGCGCTTATCAGGTTGGCCAAGTCGGCGTTGCCGTAGGGGTTCTTGAGGATTTCGGAATACTCGCGCTCGGTCTGGACGGTCCAGTGCCAGGTGTCCTCGAAGGCCTTTATCTGCGCGGCGTCGCCCAGCTCCTCCGGCGGCTTGAAGAGGACGTTGTAGGTGGCGTTGGAGTTGAAGGGCGGGTCGAGATAGACGAGGTCCACGGAGGCGTCGGGAATCATCCCCCGCATGACGTCTAAACAATCACCGTAAAATAGCTGGCGCGTGCGTTCTTTCAGGGTTTCCCCCCCGTAAATTCCCTACTCCGCCAGGTAGGCCAGGGGGTCCACCGCCCGGCCGGCCTTGCGGATCTCGAAGTGCAGCGCCGACTCGGTGATGGAGCCCGTGGAGCCCACGGTGCCGATGCGCTGGTTCTCCTCCACCCGCTCCCCCACCCCGACCAGGAGGTCCTGGGCGTGGGCGTAGAGGGTGTGGACGCCGTCGGCGTGCGCGATGACCAGGAGCTTGCCGTAGCCCTGGAACCAGTCGGCGTAGATGACCTCGCCGGGCAGGACGCTGACGAAGTAGCGGCCCTCGGGGGCGGCGATGTCTATGCCGTCGGACTTGGTGGTGGTGCCGTAGCGCGGGTCCTCGACGCGGCCGAAGTAGCGGATGATGGTCCCCTCGGTGGGCCAGATGCGCAAGCTGGGAATCTCGGCGGTGTAAACGTCGGAGTCGGGTATATCGGCCACGCTCATCTGGCGCCCGGCGCGCTCGCTGGCGTCGGCGGCCACCAGTTCGTCCAGCTTCGACTGCAACCGGGTCGCCGCCTTCTCCTTCTCCTGGATGACCGCCTCGTAGGCCGAACGCTCCCGCTGCACCTGCTCCAGGAGCGTCTGCTTCTCGGCCAGGTCGCTCTCGTAGAGGGCCAGCTCCTCCGCGGCCAGTTCCTCGAGGCGTTGCAAGGTTCCCATGGCCACCTCGAGGTCGGCTTTTTTGAGCTCCTGCTCGCGCACGTTGGCCAGAATCTCGTCGTAGATGGTGCGGTCCTGCTGGGCGAAAGCCTTGAGGAAGAGGAAGCGCCGGGCCATGGCGGAGAAGTCCCGGGCGGAGAAGACGAAGCGTGAGCCGCCGTCGCGGCCGATCACGTACAAAAGGGACAGCCGCCGGCCCAGCAGGTCCCGCCGCTCGTCGGCCTGGCGCTCGAGGCGGTCTATCTCCATCTGGGTGGCGGCGACGGCCTCGGAGGTGGTGCCCTGGGCCTTCTGGAGACGGTGCTGGTTGGCCCGTCCCTTTTCGGCGCGCTGCTGAAGCAACTGCAGCTCGCCCAGGATGCCCAGCTCCTGCCGGCGGACCTTCTCCCGCGCCAGACGCTGGTCCCGCAGGTCGTCCTCGATGGCCGCCAGCTCGGACCGGATATCCTCCACTCCGGCCAGCGCCCGGTGGGCGAACAGGGCCACCCCGGCGAAGACCGTCAAGCCGACCATCGCCAGGGAAATTAAGGGCAGGAAGCGTCCGACCTTCGACACGGGGGTTCCTCCGCCCCAAGCCTAGCACCGACGGCCCGGCGCGTCAACCGGGGCGCGGGGTGTGGTAAACTTGGGCCGGATTCGCGAGCCGGAGGGATGCCCCCCTTGGCCAGCTTCGTCTACTCCTTCGTGGTCCTCGTCCTGGGCCTGGTGGTGGGCAGTTTCGCCAACGTGCTCATCTACCGCATCCCCCGCCGCATCTCCATCCTGCGGCCGGGGAGTTTTTGTCCCGAGTGCAAGGAGCCGCTCACGGCCAACGAGAAAATCCCCGTCCTCAGCTTCCTGACCCTGGGCGGTAAATGCGCCCACTGCGGGAAGCGGATTTCGCCGCGCTACCCCATCATCGAGCTGGGCAACGCCCTGGGCTGGCTGGGCGTCTTCGCCGTGGAGGGGTTCACCTTCCCGGCGGTGGTCGGCTGCATCCTCTTCACGGGCCTGCTGGTGGCGGCGGCGACCGACCTGACCCAGGGGGTCATCCCGAACAAGCTGTGCCTGGGTCTGGGGATTTTCGGCCTGGCGGCGAGCTTCTACCCCTTCGGCCTCGAGCCGCTCGAAAGCCTCCTCGGGGCGCTGGTGGGCGGGGGGCTCTTGCTCATATTCGCCGTCCTGGGGCGGTTGGTGTTCAAGCGGGAGGCGATGGGCGGCGGGGACTTGAAACTGCTGGCCGCGTCGGGGGCTTTTCTGGGCTGGAAGCTGGTGCTGGTGGCGGCCTTTGTCGCCGTGGTCGCCGGGGCGCTATACGGCGCCGTCTATAAGATAATCACCAAGAAGGAAACGCTGCCCTTCGGGCCGTTTCTGGCGGCGGGCGTGATGGCGGCCTACCTGGTCGGCGAGACCATCCTGGCCTGGTATCTGTACCTGTGACGGGCCACCGTGCCGCCCGCGAAACAAAGACAAGGGGTTTTAACCCCTTGCCCACCAGTTCACACTAAAAAACCATGACCTTACCGCGCGGAAAAGAGGACTGGGAGGAGCTGGAGGAGCGGGAGCTCTCGCGCTGCGCCGCCAGGTCGCGCGACGCCCGGCGCCGCGACCCCGCCTACGCCCCCGACCCCCTGCGCACCGAGTTCGCCCGCGACCGCGACCGCATCCTCCACTCGCGCCACTTCCGCCTCTTGATGCACAAGACGCAGGTCATCCCCGGCCCGCCCCACGCCCGCTTCACCACCCGCCTGACCCACACCCTGGAGGTGATGCAGGTCGCCCGGAGCCTGGCGCGCTCGTTTCGTCTGAACGAGGACCTTACCGAGGCGGTTTCGCTGGGGCACGACCTGGGCCACTCCCCCTTCGGCCACGCCGGGGAGGACGCCCTGCGGGGGATCATGCGGCGCGCCGGGGCCGGCGGATTCGAGCACAACGAGCACTCCCTGCGCGTGGTGGACGAGCTGGAGGCCCTCGACCTGACGCGACCCACCCGCCAGGGCATCCTCTGCCACACGCGCTACGACCCGGCGGACTACCCCGGCGGGCGCGTCTTGCCCCCCGAGTTCACCGAGCTGGGCTACGCGGCCAAGGGGGAGCCCTGGTCCCGGCCGCGGACGCTGGAGGCACAGGTGGTGGACCTGGCCGACGAGATAGCCTACCTGGCCCACGACACGGAGGACATGCGCCAGGCGGGGCTTTTCGACGCCCATCGGGGCGCGATTCCCGACCGGCTGGCCCTCTTCCTGCGCTCACCCAAGCGCGAGACCCTGGGCGTGATAATAAAGACCCTCACCCGGCACGCCGCGGGGCAGCTCGACGAGGCCGAGCGCGCGGGGGTCGAGTATCCCGTCATCGGCTACCCCGAGGAACTGGGAAAGCTCATCGCGGAGCTCAAGGCCTTCTCCCGGGAGCGGTTTTATTCGCACCCCGCCGTCGTCGGCGTCTGCGAGGAGGCCCGGGAGGTTTTGGAGGGCCTCTTCGCCCGCTGGCTGGAGCGGCCGCCGACGGAGGAGCTGGCGGGGAAATTCGCCGGGGCCGACGGACCGACGCGCCACCGGCTGCTCCTGGACCGCGTGGTCGAGCTCACCGACCCCGAGGCGCTCCACCTTTTCGAGGGGCTGAACAGGTAGCCGGACCGCCGCATGTCCCCTCCCCCCTCTGGGGGGCGGCGCGCCGACGGGCTAGGGAGAGGGGCGGGTTTACCTGCGGGCCGGGGTGAGGGCTGCCGCAAACCCCCTCTCCCTTTTAGGGAGCGGGTAGGGGTGTGGGTCGGGGTCGGGAACGTAAACGCGTCGGGGATAGGGATCCCCGCCCTACGTCGTTAACCGTCCAATAACCCGTAGGGGCGACCGTCCACGGTCGCCCGCGGGCGAGTCAGGAGACCCGTCCCTACGTCATCGTAGCGAAGGGCGGGCCGGGGTGAGGGATGCCACCGGGGGGGTGAGGAGCGGCCCCCCTCTCCCTGTGGGAGCGGCGCGCCGACGGGGATGGGGGTGAGGGCTGCCATTGATAAAAAAAACGGGCGGGTCAGGAGACCCGCCCCTACGATAACCGAAACAGACCAGTAGGGGCGACCGTCCACGGTCGCCCGCATGTCCCCTCTCCCTTCCAGGGAGAGGCTCGCCTACGGGTCAGGGAGAGGGGTGAAAGCGGCGGGGATAGGAATCCCCGCCCTACGTCATCGCAACCTGCAAGGCCCGGGAAGGGGGTGAGGCTTTTTATTGACCGACCGCCCGAAAAGGTGTATAAAGTGTAAATGGGTGAGGATAATCCAATAAGAGGTTTAAAAGATGAAAAGAGCGGTTTTCGTGATACTCGCCGCCTTCCTCTCCACAGTTTTCGCCTACAGCCTTCTGATCGGCCACGCCGACCCGGGCCAGACATCGGGCGTCCAGACCAACATCGCCGGCGACCCGTACTACGACACGGTGGACCTCGAGAACTGGTGCGGCCAGACGCCCACGGTGGAACACCTGCTGGAGTACGACTGCGTCTTCACCTGGAGCAACCTGCGCTACAGCAACCCGACGACCCTCGGCAACAACCTGGCCGACTACGTGGACTCCGGCGGCGCCGTGGTCATCCTGAACTTCTGCTGGAACTCCTCTTGGGGGCTGGCGGGCCGGATAATGAGCGACCCCGATTACTGCCCGCTGGGACAGGTCTGGAGCGACCGGGGGAGGGACAGCCAGGACATGGGGGACTACGACGCCGACCACCCCATCATGGCCGGCGTGGAGTCCATCACCGACATCGAGTACTGGGAGTACCTGGACGTCTGCCCCGGCGCCACCTGGCTGGCCGACCTGACCAACGGCTACGCCCTGGCCGGCATCAACGCCGACCAGGACGTGGTCGGCATCAACATGTACCCCGGCGACTCCCACTACTGGCAGGGCGACGGCTGGATTCTTTTCAACAACGCCATCCAGTATCTGATGAACCCGGACACCGCCCCGCCCTACGTGGACGGAATGTACCCCGGGGAGGGTGAGTACGGCCCCCCCGATACCGACATCGTCTTCCACTGCAGGGACGACGGCTGCTGCGTGGACCTTGAAACCATAGACTTCACCGCCCGGGACACCAGCCTTTCCGGCGGTCGCGCCATCGGCCGCGGGGCCGCCGTCGGGTCCGCCCACTCACCGAGCCGCACCATCCCCGGGGACCTGAACGTTGACGATACCGACCCCCGCGACGTCGTCTGCACCTTCTACCCCGACGATGAACTGCCTTGGGACACCATCACCTGCACCGTGGATGGCTCCCTGGCCGACGGGCTCGGCTACGAGATGGGCGAGGATTTCGTCTGGTGGTTCACGACCATCTGGGATGTCGAAGAGGCGAGCTGGGGTGCGTTGAAGGCGGCGTTCTAGAGCCAGTTCCCGCAAGTCTGACGGAAAGAGTCCTTTTCCGAAAAAAAAGTGCATTCCATTTGACTCCGGCTTCTTGAATGTGTATAATCCTCATACTCGTTCTAAAGATTAGGTAACCTGGCCATTGCATCCACACCCCAAAGGAGGATTGAGATGATGAGGAAACTAATGCTTATCTTGGTTCTGTCTGCCAGTTTGGCCTTCGCAGGCGTGCTGTACACGGACGCCACCAGTGATCTCGGACTGGTCGTTCCCAGCGGCGGCTACACCTACGTACCGACCCCCTCGAACGACATCCTCTGGGAGAACCCCTTCGACTACAGCCTGTGCACCAACGGCTACAACAGCAGCGACGGCTACCGTTGCGCCGACGACTTCGTCCTCGACGACGACGCCACCATCGAGAGTTTCACCTGCTGGAGCATCTTCACCGGCGGCCATCCCCAGCCCTTCGAAGTAACCGTCTGGATTGACTCCGGCGGCGCTCCGGGCACCGAGCAATGGAGCGAGACCATCTCCGACGTCACCGACACCGACACCGGCTACAGCGGCTGGGGCTACACAATGTATCAGACCGACATGGTGCCGGCCGACACCTTCGATCTCTCCGCCGGCACCTACTGGGTGGAGTTCTTCTGGACCTCGACCTACTTCTACTGGCTCGTCGAGAACGGCGGGAACCTGCGTCAGAACGGCGCCCCCATGGGGGTCTCCGGCTTCTTCGCGGTCAACGGCTTCGTCGGCGAGCCCGACACCATACCGCCCACCGTGAACGGCATGGACCCGGACGACGGCGAAGTTGACGTGCCGCTCGACTCGAACATCGTCTTCCACTGCGTGGATGAAGCGCACCCCATCGACCTCGACACCATTGACTTCACCGCACGGGACACCAGCCTGCACACCGACCACGCCGTCGGCCTCGGCTCGCCGAACCGCACCATTGACGGCGACCTGGACGTAGACGACACCGATCCCATAGACGTCGTCTGCACCTTCAATCCCACCGATGACTTCGCCATGGGCGACACCATCACCAACACCGTCGCCGCGGGCCTGGCCGACTCCAAGGGCAACGAGATGGCCGAAGACTTCGTCTGGACCTTCAACACCTACAGCGAGGCCGTTTACCAGACCACCTGGGGTGCCATCAAGGCCGAGTTCTAACAACCCGACGTTCGACAACGCCTGGGGGAACCTGCAAGGGTTCCCCCTTTTCATCCAGGACGAACCCAATCCGGAACGGTGAGGTGGAGCTTGGGGGAATCCCCCGCGGGTTCCCCCTTTTTTTATCGGTGAGCGTGTCAGTCCGGCGGAACCCCGGCCCGCCCCAGGAGAACCCGTAAAGCTTCCCCCTTTTTTACGTCAGCTGCGGCTATCCCCTCCCCCCTTTGGGGGGAGGCTCGCCTGCGGGCTAGGGAGGGAGGTGAAGCGGCCCCCTCTCCCCGTGGGAGCGGCACGCCGACGGGATTAAAGGTGAGGGCTACCCTATAAGGAAACGGCAGTCCACAGGGGATACATCCTACGGGACCGCACCACATTTTGTCCCCCGCTTTTCACCGCCCCGGTCAAACTGGTATACTTGGCCGAAACGCCGCCGCGGGACGGACGATGGACCGAGAGCAAGAGATAACCCGGTTGGAGGACCCGGACCGCCTGCTGGAGCGTGCGGCGCGGATCGAGGCGGAAAACCCGACCAGCGCCGCCGTGTACTACCTCCAGGCCGCGGAGCTCCTGGCCGGTTCGGGCTCGGGCGACGAGGCCGTCCGGGCCGCCCTGGGGGCACTTTACCCAGCCGGGCTCAGCGATCCCGCCCTGTTGGAGCAGGCGCTGGACTCGCTCCGGCGGGATTACGTCGGGGGCGACCGCTCAGACGGCGAGCTGCGCGCGTTCGCCCAAAAGCTCCTGGGTGTCGCGGGGAGACTCGAGGACTCGTCGGCGCGGAAAGCCGCCAGCCGGGTGCGCCACCTGGCCTGGGAGACGGAGCACGCGCTCGTCCGACGCCGTGCGAAATCCGGCGGACTCACGAACTCCCTAAAGTGCCTCGCCCTCTGGTTCTGGCGCGTCTTCGCCGGTTACGGGGAGAGGCCGCTCCGCCTCCTGGCCGCCGCCGGCGGGACCGTCTACCTCTTCGGCGTCCTCTTCATCGCCCTCAACCTCCTGGCCGTTCAGTTGAACGTCATGCCGGCCATCACCACCCCCAACATCTACGACCTCACGGGCTACTTCGGGATCTCGCTGGCGGCCTTCGTCGGCAACGGCTTCGCCTACGCCTCCGATTCGGCGGGCTGGCTCCTGGTTTCCCTCGAGGCGGTCATCGGCTGGCTCGTGATGGTCTCGTTCGTCACCGTCATCGTCCGGCGGCTGTTCCCCGGCGTCCCCCGAAGGCCCGACCCTTCACCGCCCCGGGGCGCCCTGTACCGCCTGTGGGACTTCGTCACCGGGGGCGGGGAGCGGCCCTGGCGGCTGGGCCTAGTCGCACTGGTCATCACCGTCGTCTTCGCCGCCCTCTTCGTCGCGGCCAACTGCCTCGCCCTGATAGCGCACGCCCCGCCCCAGATCCTCTACTACGAAATTTACTCCATCTTCGGCTACCTGGGCGTGTCCTTCGCGGCGCTTTTCGGCGACGGGTTCCGCTTCGCCGCGGGCGCCTTCGGCTGGGTCCTGGTGTCCCTCGAAACCGTCCTGGGCTGGCTCTTGACCCTTTCGCTGGTGGCGGTGACGGCGGGGAAGATTCTCCGCCGCGCCCCGGGTCCCGGCGTGGACTCTTGACGATCCGCCGGCTATAATTCGATAAACGCTTCCAAGCGAGGTCGCCATGCGGAAAACCCTGATCTTTTCGTTGTCGCTGGCCGTCTTACTGTTCGGCGGCTGCAATCTTTTTAACGGCGGCCCCGACGGCGGCGCCGGCAAGCAGGAGCCGCTCAAACTCATCGGAGTGACCCTCGCCCCCGCCGAGGACCCCGCCGCCCCGACCAAGAACTTCCCCGTCGAGAACGCCACCGTCGTGGTCTGGAAGCTCTCCTTCTCCGGCGACCCGGGGGCGGGACACAGCGTCGAGGCCCGGTGGTTCCTGCCCGACGGCACGCTCAAGTGGACCGAGGAGCGCAAGATCGCCGTCGGCGCCGAGAAGCCCGTCACCGTCGTCGGCGGAAAGGGCTACGATGAGCCCGGCGGCTGGGAGCCCGGCGTTTACACCATCAAGTTCCGGCTCGACGGGGCTCCGGTCGGCGAGGAGATTTTCCGCGTCACCGGCGAGGCCGCCCAGGAGCAGCCCATCCTCTTGGCCGGGGTGGACTTCCACCACGCCGGCGACATCACCGAGCCGGTCAAGGTCTTCGCCAAGGACGACACCGACACCATCATCTGGTTCGCCAAGTTCTCCCTGGCCGAGGGGTCCGCCGGCGACCACACCGTCTCCGTCAACTGGCTCGACCCCGAGGGGAAGTCCCTGTGGACCGAGGACCGCGCCATCACCATCCCCGAGGGCGCCCTAGTCAAGCAGGTCGCCGGGGGCAAGGGCTACGAGGAGCCGGGCCGGTGGGCCGTCGGCACCTACACCCTGCTCGTCTCCGTGGACGGCGAGCCGCTGGGCCAGGCCACTTTCCAGGTCGGCGAGGTGACGCCCGAGGAGGAGGTCGAGCTGGCCGGCACCTCGGGCTTGAGCCTCATGCGCATCGCCTACTACAACCGCGGCGACTACGTCAACCAGATAGCCGAGTTCGACAACGCCCTGACCGAGATGATCGTCTGGGAGGTGAGCCTCCTGATCCAGCCCGCCACCCCCGAGGGCGGCCACAAGCTCGTCGCCAAGTGGTACCTCCCCGACGGCAGCGAGAAGTGGACCCAGGAGGAGGAGTTCGACATCACCGACGCGGACGCGAGCAAGCGCGTCATCGGCGGCAAGGGCTACACCAGCGTGGGGAACTGGGCTCTGGGCGAGTGGAACGTGAAGTTCTACCTGGACGGCGAGTTCCTGGGGCAGAAGGCGTTCACCGTCAAGTAGGGCGTGTTTCGCAAGCGATGAAAGGCGGCCCGGCCGCCTTTTTTTGTATTTCCCATCGAACCGGGGGGGAAGTTCGCTCAGGGGTCGAGGGGAGGGCTATTTCATGTCCCCTCTCCCTTTCAGGGAGAGGGCTAGGGTGAGGGTCGAGGTAGGGAACTTGAAAAATTTGAAGGGGCCTGCGGGGCACGGGCCGGGGTGAGGGCTTCCATATTCCCCAGGGCTTTGGGCTCCGCATCCCACCCACAGGAAACCTTCCTCCCGCCGGCCTTGAACCCGGCGACGAAAGCGTTTATACTAAAGGATGGTGAAGAAGAAGACGCGCGTTCCCGAAGCGGGAGGGGTGGCCGATGAAGCGGCTGACGGTGATGGTTTTCACGCTGGCGCTGGCCGGAGCGGCCTGGGCCGGCGAGTGGCACATCGAGACGGTGGATCCGGGAAAAGTTGGTACAGACACCTCGTTAGCGCTCGACTCCTCAAACTTCCCTCACATCACATATTACGACTGGTTTAACGGTGATCTCAAGTACGCATACTGGGACGGCAATGAATGGCATACGGAGACTGTGGACTCGACGGGCTATGTAGGGAGGTCTACGTCTCTTGGACTGGACTCCTTTGGTAATCCGAACATCTCGTACTACGACGATACTTTAGACGCTGTTAAATACGCTCGTTGGGACGGTTATAATTGGCAAACCGAAATTGTAGATTCAACAATGTATGTCAGCGCTTATACATCCCTGGAGCTGGACACCTCTGATTACCCCCACATCTCCTACCGTACCACCAATGGTGGGTTAAAATACGCAGCCTGGGATGGCAGCGAATGGCACATTGAGACCGTGGATATGGCGGGATATTTAGGAATGTATTCCTCTCTGGCATTGGACTCCGCCGACTACCCCCACATCTCCTATTTCGATCACGACAACTCATGTCTCAAGTACGCTCGCTGGGACGGTGCCGACTGGCAAATTGAGACCGTAGACTCGGCGGGAGATGTGGGATATTTTACCTCCCTGGCGTTGGACTCCTCCGACTACCCGCACATCTCATATCGAACCTTCGATGGTGATTTGAAATACGCGGCCTGGTTTGGCGGTAGCTGGCATATCGAGACCGTGGAACACCTATCCTGTGAAGGTAGTGGTTATTGCTCCCTGGCTTTGGATAGCGACAACTATCCAAACATCGCGTATCACGATGACCACGAAAATACTAATCTCAAATACGCCCACTGGGACGGCGCAGACTGGCATATCTATATCGTTGATTCCGAGGGGAATGTGGGTCAGCATTGCTCACTTAAGCTGGACTCCTCGGATAACCCCCACATCTCATATTATGATGACACAAATGATGATCTCAAATACGCCTATTGGGAAGGCGGGCCGGAGGTGGAGGGGGCGGAGGTTTTTGCGAACGTAAACGACGAGGGCGTGCTGGTCGGCTGGACGGTGACCGGTGACGCGCCGGCGAGTTTTAGCGTCCTGCGCTCGGTGGGGGAGGGTGAGCTGGTGGAAGTATCCGGGGCGCTGCCGGGAGCGGCGGCCCGCTGGCTGGATGCCGATGTAGAATCTGGAGCAGAGTACCGCTACTGGCTGGAGGTCGTTGACGAGGACGGGACGGTCAGCCGCTTCGGGCCCACGGAGCCGTTGACCTTCCCCGGAGCCGCGAGAGAGCTGGCATTATCCGTTTATCCCAGCCCGGCGAGCGGTTCTTTCACCGTTGACTACACGCTGCCCAAAGAAGGCCCAATTACAATATCGCTCTACGACCTCTCGGGCCGGCGGATAGCTACGGTTCTCGACGGGGAGATGACCGCCGGGCGCCACGATATTTCCTGCGACGCATCGCTGTTGCCCCCCGGCGTGTACCTCGCCCGGCTGACGACCGATTCCGGGACCCTCACCCGGCGGGTGGTGATTGCGCGGTAGTCCGTCTGTTCGTCTAAAATGTGGGGTGGGGGCTTCAGTCCCCGCCGCTTTACCCCTCACCCTAGCCCTCTCCCCAGAGGGGAGAGGGGACAGATTGCAGCCCTCACCCCTATCCCTGTCGGCGCGCCGCTCCCACAGGGAGAGGGGGACCGCTATCACGCCCACCCTCCCCCCTCCCCCCTCACCCCCACCCCGTGCCTGGCACTTGCGATGACGTAGGGCGGACCCGTAGGACGAGTCCTCTGCGGGCCGCCGTTTTCACGCCCCGGCCCTCGCCCTAACCAGTGCCTTGCGAATTGTGATGACGTAGGGGCGGGTGCCCACACCTGACCGTTTGCCCCCCTCCCCGACCCGTAGGCGAGCCTCCCCCCAGAGGGGGGAGGGGAAACGTAGGGCGGGGTTTCCTAACCCCGCCGCTTTTTTTAAGGCAGCCCTCACCCCGGCCCCAGTCCCGCCGGTCGAAAAAGGGGACGCCGCGGCGCCCCCTTCACCTTCGCACAGTCGGCTTACCTGGCGATGACCAGGCGCGTGGTCAGGCGCTCCTCGCCCACCGAGAGACGGACGAAGTAGACCCCCGCCCCGGCGCCCGTTACGTTCCAGACGACCAGGTGGCTGCCGCCCGCGGCGACGCCCTGGTCCAGGGTCTCCACCCGGCGGCCGGAGAGGTCGTAAACGGCGATCTCCAGCGCCTTCCCGGCGTCGGCCGGAGAAATGGAGTAGGAGAGGGTGGCCGACTCGCGGGCCGGGTTCGGGTACGGGGCGTCCAGCACCGTCCGCACGTAACCGCCCGGCAGCTCGCGGATCGTCAGCGGCCCGAAGGTCACCGTCTCGCCGCCTGAGTCCACCACCTCGAGGTAGTAGCGGTCGCCCAGGGCCGGGTCGGTGACCAGCCAGCGCGAGGCGTCCGCGGGGAGGAGCCGCTCATTCAGGCGCACCCGCGCATCGTCGCGCTCCCGTAGGAGATTCGCCCCGGCGTAGCCCTCCCCCGGCGTCCAGTACAACAGGATGCCGTCCGAGGCGTCGTCGTAGTGGAAGTCGGCGACCAGGGCGCTCGACGGCATGACGTCTATGTCCTCCACGGCGCTCCAGGCCCCCCAGCTGAAATCGTTCCCGCCCCGCACGCGGTAGTAGTAAGTGTCCGACGTGCGGCCCTCGACGTCGAAGGAGGTCTCGATCAGGTCGTCGCCCAGGGTCGTTATCACCGCGTAGGTGTCCACGGGGTAGATGTCGTCGAAGTAGATGCCGCCCGAGTGGGTGTAGGTGTCCGTGACGTAGCGGAAGCGGATGTAGCACGAGCCGCCGGCGTAGGCGTCCAGGGAGTGTGTGAACTCGTACCAGTCGGCCTGGTAGCCGGAAAACATGCGCAGGCGGTCCCACACGACGCCGTCCGCCGAGCCCTCGACGTAGGCGTAGTCGTAGCCGGTCTCGATGTTGTACCGGGTCCAGTAGGAGAGCTCGTCGCCCTCGGCGACCGAGAGCGGGCCGAGGGAGGTCATCTTGGCCGTGTAACTGTCGGCGTCCCCGGACCAGAAGCAGTAGCTCCCCTCGTGGGGGGTGGAGGTGGACTGCTGGAAGTTGACGTTGTCCCAGTTGTCCAGGCCGTCCTCGGCGCCGTCGCCGGTCCGCTCGTAGCCGGTCATCTCGTCGAGCTGGTAGTACGCTAAAAGCCCGTGCTCGTACTCCGGCATGGTCCAGCTCACCGTGTAATCGCCGTCGTCGTCGGTGTCCATGGAATCAATCACCGGGGCCGGCAGGGCGCATATCATCTCCGGGTTCGCAGCCAAGAGGCACATGTCCAGCACCGCCGGCAGGTTCTCATCGAACTGGACCTGCACCTCGCTGTACGGCGGCTGGAACTGCGTGCCCATCTCGAAGGTGAAGCCGAACAGCGGCTCCGCCAGGAGGCCGTCGCCGTCGCCCAGGTGGCTCCCGTACTGCCAGTCGCAGGCGTCGCCGTTGGTGTTGTAGAGCGCGTAGCTCGGTTCCGCGGTGTAGCCGTTGTAACCGGCGAAGAGCTCGCCCATGGGGGCGTAGATGTAGTTGTGGTCTGTCACGGCGTCAATGTAACCCCAGGGGTAGAGGACGAGCTGGGAGTAAGTGTGGAAGTTGATGGCGGCGACCACCGGGTTGCCCGCGTCGGACCTGCCCGCGTAGAACTGCATCATCGCTTGGTTCTCCGGTTCGGAACCCGCCGACGGGCCGCGGTAGGTCTCGTCATCCGTCCAGGGGCTCGACCCCCAGTCGTCGTAGCCCCACATGTAGGTGTAGTTGCGGTTCACGTCCACACCGTAGGTGCCGTCGCCGTTGTCGCGCCGGTTCTTGCGCCACATGTCGTAGTAGTCCCGCACGTACTGGTAGCCGTCCGGGTTCACCATGGGCACGAACCACACCTCGCGGTTGTCCACGATGTTCGTCACCGTCGCATCCATACCGTAGGTCTCGCAGAAGTACTCGGCGAAGCGGTACACCAGCTCGTGGGTGGTTATCTCCCGGGCGTGGTGCAGGCCGTTGAACATGACGTCGGCCTCGTCGGGCTCGTCGGTGGCGACACTGTCGGAGATTTTCAGCCCCCAGAGGTAGCGGCCGTCCCAGGTCGGACCGACGCCCGTTTCGGTCGAGAGGTCGTGCAGCTCGCAGATGGCCGGGTAGTCGGCCGCCAGCGCCTGCATCATCGCCAGCATCTGGTCGTAGGTGTGGTAGGAGTCGGGGTCGGGGATGTTGGCCTGCTCCTCCCAGAAGGCGTGCCAAGACGCCTCCACGTCGTCTATGAGCACGTCCTGCCGGGTGAGGCCGTAGTAGTAGAGTTGGTCGCGATCGGCCTCGTCCACGAGGACGTCCGCCGCCACGCCGGGCACCCACCCCGCCACGTCCAGGGTGCCCCAGGGCACGTTCTGTTGCAGCTCCCGGGTGAGGTAGCAGCGGATGAGCTGGGTCTTGGCCGCCGCGGGAAAGACGAGGGCGACGATGAGAAGGAGGGGAATCAGTCTGCGCATGGTTCCTCCAGGAGGGGGCGCCTTCCGGGCGTAACCGCCCCATTGTAGCTTTAATCTCTCACGGGCGAACCTAGCATAAAAAAAGGGCCCCCGCAAGCGGGCCCGGGTTTTTTACGCCGGGGCCGAAAACGGTGTACAATAAACGTGGGGGTTTTCGGCTTCAGGTTTTAAACCCGTCGGCGGGGCGGGTGAACGGTAAGGAGACTTTATGAAAAGGCTTTTGTGCGTTCTTTTCGTGCTGGCGCTGACTGGCGCGGCCTGGGCCGGCGAGTGGCACATCGAGACGGTGGACTCGGAGGGCGACGTCGGACGGTGGATCTCCCTGGTGCTCGATTCCTCCGGCGACCCGCATACATCATACTGCGACTGGGGAAACGGTGACCTGAAGTACGCCAGCTGGGACAGCACCCAATGGCGGATAGAGACCGTGGACTCGGATGACAATGTTGGGTGGTATACCTCCCTGGCGCTCGATTCCTCCGGCAATCCGCATATCTCATATTCGCTCTTCAATTGGGATAATTATGACTTGAAGTATGCTCGCTGGGACGGCGCCCAATGGCGGATCGAGACCGTGGAATCGGAGGGTGATGTTGGTGAATATACCTCCCTGGCCCTGGATTCATCCGGTAACCCGCATATCTCGTATTTTGACGACGGCGATAATAATCTGATGTACACCCTCTGGGACGGCGCCCAATGGCGCATGGAGACCGTGGATTCGACAGGGGACGTGGGTCGCTACTCCTCTTTGGCGCTGGATTCCTACGGCAATCCCCACATTTCATATTACGATTCTACAAACCGTGATCTCAAATACGCCCGCTGGGATGGCGCCCAATGGCTCCTAGAGACCGTGGACTCGGTGGGACGGGGGGACACGAGCATCTCCCTGGCGCTGGATGGCTCCGACCACCCGCATATCTCGTATCTGGATTACAGCAACCTCGACCTGAAGTACGCCCGCTGGGATGGCGCCCAATGGCACCTAGAGACCGTGGACTCGGATGGCTCTGTGGGATGGAATAACGCCCTGGCACTGGATGCCTCCAATTACCCCCTCATTTCGTACTACGATTTCTCTAAAAGCGATCTTAAGTATGCCCGCTGGGATGGATGGAGCTGGCGGATAGAAACCGTGGACTCGGATGGAAAAGTGGGATGGTTCAGCTCTCTGGCGCTTGATTCCTCCAACCGCCCCCACATCTCATATTATGACTCCACCAACGGCGACCTCAAATACGCCTGGTGCGAGAGCGGGCCGGGGGTGGAGGACGCGGAGCTTTCCGCGAACACCCGCGACGAGGGGGTGCTGGTCGGCTGGACGATTACCGGCGACATTCCTGCGGGGCTGCGTATCCTGCGCTCGGTGGGGGAGGGAGAGCCGGTTGAAATATCCGGGGCGCTGCCGGGAGAGGCTATCCGCTGGCTGGATACGAAAGTGGCGGCGGGGGGCGAGTACCGCTACTGGCTGGAGGCGGTCGAGGAAGACGGGAAGGTCTCGCGCTTCGGCCCGACGGAGGCGGTGACCTTCCCAGGAGCGGCGAGGGAACTTGACCTCGCCGTCTACCCCAGCCCGGCGAGCGGCTCCATCACCGTTGACTACACGCTGCCCGGGGACGGCCGGGTAAGTATTTCGCTCTACGACCTCTCGGGCCGTCGGGTAACAACGATTTTCAACGGGGAGACGACCGCCGGGCGCCACGATATTTCCTACGATGCCTCGGCGCTCCCGCCGGGCGTGTACCTCGCCCGCCTGGCGACCGATTCCGGGGCTCTCACCCGGCGGGTGGTAATTACACGGTGACGTCAGGATAAGGACTCGTAGGGGCGGACCTTTAGGTCCGCCCGTTTTTTTCTAAGGCAGCCCTCACCCCCATCCCCTCTCCCACAGGGAGAGGGGGATTGCTTCACCCCCCTCCCCAGCCCGTAAGCGCGCTTCCCCCCAAAGGGGGGAGGGGGAAACGTAGGGCGGGGATTCCCATCCCCGCCGCTTTACCCCTCACCCACGGTTGTGATGACGTAGGGGCGACCCGTAGGACGAGTCCTCTGCGGTCGCCCGCGAATTGCGATGATGTAGGGGCGGGTCTCCTGACCCGCCCGTTTTTTCTAAGGCTACCCTCACCCCCGCCGCGGCGGCGACCAAATCACCTCCGGTCGAGGAGCTCCGTCTGCCGGACCGCGTTCCAGCTCCAGCGATGAAACGGTGTGGGACCTAATTTTCGCAAAGCCTCCAGGGCGGGCCGGCCGTAGCCCTTGTTCTCGGCGAAGCCGTACCCGGGGAAGAATGAGTCCAGGGCGCGCATGAGCCTGTCGCGGGCGGTTTTGGCCAGGATGCTGGCGGCGGCGATGCTGGCCGCGCGGGCGTCTCCGCCCACCACGCCCATCGCCGGCATCCCCAGGCGGGGGAAATGGAACCGCAGCTCGGGGCCGTCCACCAGGGCCAGGCGGGGCCGGGGGTTCAGACCATCCAGCGCCCGGCGCATGGCGAGGAAACTGGCGCCGATGATGTTCAGCCGGGCGATTTCACCGGGGCAGGCGAAAGCCACCGCCCAGCTCCGGGCCGCGGCTTTGATCTCGCCCTCAAGGCGGTCGCGCTCGGCGGGCGAGAGCCGCTTGGAGTCGTCGAGCCCGAGCGGGACCCGGTTCGGGTCGAGGATGACGGCCGCCGCGACCACCGGGCCGACCACCGGACCGCGCCCCGCCTCGTCCAGACCGGCCAGGGGTCCGGAGAAATCGCCCTGGGCGAGCACGCGGCGCTCGAAGGAATAGTCCAGCATAAACTTAGGGTAAGGGCAAGGGGTTTACCCCTTGTCTCATCGTCCGGCTAGGGCCCCGATCAGCGCGACGGCCAGCCGCGGCCCCTGGGGCCAGAACTCGCAGGTGCCGATGCGGCCGTCCAGGAAGACGTCCGAATCCTCCACCACGACCGCCCCGCCCTCGCGCATCCTCTTCCGCTGCCCCTTGTAAACCGCCATCTTCACCCCGCGGGCCCGGTCGCCCTGCAACAGGGCCAGGACGCCGATTCCGCTCGCCCCCACGTACCCGCCGCCGTCGAGCACCTTCCCGATGGCCTTCCCGGTCGCGGGGAAAAAGTTCAGTCCTTCCATTCCCTTGGACTGCATGAGGTACAAGAGGTCAACGCCGTCCAGGCGCTCGAGCCCCTCGAGCGCCAGGTCCAGGAGGGGGACGCTGCCCCCGATGCCGGCGATGCGCTTGGCGTCGCTGGCGAGGTAGACCCGGGCCCCGGCCTCGGTGAACAGGCGCCGCACATCGTAGAGCTCCGGGTCGTAGAAGGAGTCGCCCACCAGGATGACTACTCGCTTCCCGGCGAGCGCCCCGCGCAGGTTATCCGGCAGCTCCACCCTGGGCGGGAGCTTGCCCACCAGCTCGGTGACGGCGCCGTCGCCCGCGGGCTCGGGAGTGCCCTCCCCGCCGCACGCGGCCAGCAGGAGGGTGGCGAAAAGGAAGAGGGGGAAGATTTTCATGGGGTTCAGGCTCCGAACTTGGTGTAGCGGTTGGCCAGGTTCAAAAGGATGGGCATGAGGTCGGTGCCCCGGGGGTGCCCCAGCCCGCCCGCGGCGCAGGCGAACTCGTCGAAGGTCCCCACCGCGTCTGGGCGGACGCCGGGGCCGTGGACGAGGAGCGGGACGGGATCGCCCGAATGGTCCCCGACCTCGCAAGGGGTGGAGTGGTCCCCCAGAACGGCGATTTCCGTCCCGGCGTGCCAGAGCGGCTCGGTGAGGGCCAGGAACCGGTCCACCATGAGGCAGGCGGCGATTTTCTCCCCGGGGGCGTCGTCGTGGCCGGCCAGGTCCGGGGCTTTGATGTTGACGAAGAGGAGGTCGTAGGCGTCCCAGGCCCGCGTCACGGCCCGGGCCATGGCCTCGACGTCCGTGTCGGCGCCGCCGGTGGCCTCGGGGCACGCGATGAGGTCGAAGCCGAGGTAGTTACCCAAAAGGCCCTTCAGGAGACCGACCTCCACCAGGGCGGCGGCCCGCAGCCCGTGGAGCTCGCCGAAGGGCGGGATGTGCGGCACCAGGCCCCCCCCGCGCGGGAGGGGGCAGTTGGCCGGGGGAAGACCGGCCCTACGGCGCTCGTCGTTCACCGGGTGGGCGTCCAGTATTTCGCGGCCCCGGCGGACGAACTCCTCCAAGGCGGCGCAGGTCCTGCGGGCGGCGGCGTACTCGGGGTGCCCCTCGGCCACCGTTGGCAGACAGGGGTGTAGCGCCTCGCCCTCGGAGTGGGGGTCCACGTCGGATACCGCGCCGGAGAGCCCCTCGCCCCGAAGCACCAGGGCGGCCCGGTGGGCCACCGATTCCTTGAAAAGGGCCGTCACCCCGCCGGCGAGCTCCATCCCGTCCAGGGCGGCGGCCAGCTCGGCGGTCCGCTCGGTTATCCGCCCGGCGCGCCGGTCCGTGACGACCAGCGCCCCGCCGCGCTCCTGGACCGTGGCGAAGTTGCAGCGGAAGGCCACGTCCCCGGCCCGCGGGGCGAGCCCGACCCCGGCGGCCTCCAGGGGGCCGCGGCCCGTGTAATATTTATAGGGATCGTAGCCCAACAGGGCCAGGTGCGCCGTGTCGCTCCCGGCGCAGACGCCCGGCGCGATGGGGTCCAGGAGCCCCGTTATCCCGCCGGCGGCCAGGCGGTCCAGGGTCGGCGTCACCGCCGCGGCCAGGGGTGTCCGACCCCCCAGCGAGGCCACCGGACGGTCGCCGATGCCGTCGCCGATGACGAGGAAAATTTTCCGCTTTTCCATAAGTCCGCCAGTCCAAAAAGAGTACGAATCATCCCCTGCGGAAAATTCAGGGCGACGACCGATTATCCCCGCGTTGCTTTGAATACAACCACGAACCGTTGAAATGTACCGCTCGCGGCGCCAACGTGCCGGACGTTTAATTGTGTCCCCGCGGAACCGGGATGCAACGCCCCGCGTTGCTATAAATACAACCACGTACCATTGAAATGTACCGCTCGCGGCGCCAACGTACCGGACGTTTAATTGTGTCGTCGCGGAACCGGGATGCAACGCCCCGCGTTGCTAAAACACGCCCCCGAATCATTTATACGTGCTGCTCGCGGCGCTGACTTCTCGAATTAATAAACCTGTCGTCGCGGAATCGGGATGCAACGCCCCGCGTTGCTCAGGCCTCGTAGGACGGCTTGAACCAGCGGTCGAAGAGGAGGAAGAGTGGCAGTCCGAGGACGGCGGTGGCCGCAATCCGGCTGAGAAGCTCCCAGCCGCCGGCGGGTCCCGGCGTCGAGGATAGCGCGGCCATGAGCCAAATCAGACCGCCCTTGAGGAACCCGACGCCCACTACCGTGAACAGCCGCACCAGATGGCTGCGCCGGTAAACCGACCCTCGCAGGGCGAAAACCACGAGCGATACGCCGGCCAGCGCCACCGCGTTCGCCCCCAACAGGCCCCACCCGGAGAGGTCCATCAGGAAACCGGTCAGCCACGAGACCGCCACCGCCGACACCGGCTTTTTCCCCGCCAGGGAAATGTAAACCACGACCGCGAGGACCAGGTCGGGGCGGAACAGCTCCCAGCCGCCGAAGAATCCGAACCCCAGCCGATCCAGCACCAGCGCCGCCGGTACGACGAGGTACATCATCGCAGGATCAGGTGGGCGAAACCGGCCCCCGCGACCTCCACCGCCGGTTCGACCCGGCAGGTCAGCTCCAGTGCGCCGGGTTCCCAGCCGACCTCTGACACGCGCCCCACGGGGACACCCGGGGCCAGCGCGCCCAGGCCGCTGGTCACCACCAGCTCGCCGTCCTCGGGGAGCACGTCCGCCGACAGGTAATCTATCCAGAGCCCGCCCTCGCGGAAGACCAGCACCCCCGTGCGCCGGGTTCTCTCCAGGCGCACCCCCAGCCTCAACCGGGGGTCGCCCAACGGTACCAGCTCGGCCGTGTCCCCGGCCACCCGACCCACCACTCCGGCCAACCAGCCGCCCACCAGAACGGCCTGGCCGGGGGCGACGCCCCGGGACTCGCCGGCGGCCAGGGTGGGGGGCGAGGTGGGTGTCAGCTCGACGGTGAGGAGCCGCCACGGGCTCCGCAGACGCAGGCCCAGCTCGGCGCGCAGGCGGCGGTTCTCCTCCCTCTGTTCGCGGGAGGAAAGCTCCGAGAGCGCGAGCTCGGCCTCGCTGGAGGCCTCCTCCAGGCGCGCCTGTTCCCCGGAGAAGAAGCGGGACCAACGATCGCCCAGGAGGGCCAGCTCCGCCCTCGCCCCGGCCAGCTCCGCCCGCACACGGGTGAGCGGCTCGAAAGCGGTGAGGTCGGCCCACACGGCGACGGCGCCCGCCAGGACCACCGGCACGACGAGGTACGCCAACAAACGCTTTTCGCCGGTCATCGCCGGTTCTCGCTCAGGATCACCTTGTGGTACCCTTCCGGATTCTCCAGCACCTTCCCCGCCCCGGCCACCACGGTCGTGAGCGGGTTGTCCACCAGGTGGATGGCGAGGTCGGTCTCCCGGTGCAGGAGGTCGTTCAATCCGCGCAGCATGGAGCCGCCGCCGGTCACGTATATGCCGCGGTCCACGATGTCGGCCGCCAGCTCGGGAGGGGTCTGCTCCAGGGTCCGGTGCACGGCGCGCAGGATGGCGCTCACCGGCTCGCTCAGCGCCTCCCGGATCTCGGTCGAGGTCACCGACAGCGTGCGGGGAACCCCCTCGACGATGTCCCGGCCCCGGATGTCCAGCGTCTCCTTCTTCTCCAGGGGGAACGCGCTGCCTATCTGGAGCTTGATCTGCTCGGCGGTTTGCTCGCCGACCAGCAGGTTGTACGTCTTGCGCAGGTACTTGTCTATGGCCACGTCCATCTCGTCGCCGCCGATGCGGATGCTGGTGTTGGTGACGATCCCGGAGAGGGAGATGACCGCGACCTCGGTCGTGCCGCCGCCGATGTCTATGATGATGTTTCCCACCGGCTCGTGGACCGGCAGCCCCGCGCCCACCGCCGCCGCCATGGGCTCGTAGACCATGAGCACCTCGCGCGCCCCGGCGTGCGCCACCGAGTCGCGCACCGCCCGCTTCTCCACCTCCGTTATCCCGGAGGGCACGCAGACCAGAACCCGCGGATGGACGAAGAAACGCCGGCCGTGGCTCTTGATGATGAAATACTTCAGCATCCGCTCGGTGACCTCGTAGTCGGCGATGACCCCGTCGCTCATCGGGCGCAGGGCGCGGATCGCCTCCGGGGTCCGGCCGAGCATGATCTTGGCCTCGAGGCCCACCGCCACCATGACGCCGGTGTCCCGCCGCATGGCGACCACCGTGGGCTCGTCAATCACGACGCCCCGGTCCTTCAGGTAGACCAGGGTGTTGGCCGTCCCCAGGTCTATGGCCAGGTCGCGGCTGAAGAAACTGATGTAGGGTTTGAACAAGTCGCTGACTCCCGCCGGAAAAATTAACCTACCGTTGACCCCCCTATGATACTAAAGACCCCCGCGCCGGAAAAGCCGATCATCACCTTCCCCATTATTCAAAAAACAGTTGCAGGGAAGCGCAATCAAACCAGTGGGCCCTATATTACCAAAAAAAGGCGGCGGCGGCAGTCTCGGGGCATGAAAAACCAGCCGCTTCAATGCGGCTGGAGCGGTTTTGGCGCGCCCGGCAGGATTCGAACCCGCGGCCTACGGATTCGTAGTCCGGCGCCTCAACCCCCCCATCCCCCCCATCTTGAGGAGGCGGCATCGCGGGAGGGGATTAATTTCAATTAGATAGTCACCGCCGCGTGCGGCGCGCATTATTAATTCCTCAGTTGTCCCCCCCATCCCCCCCATCTTGGGGGGGCGGCATCGCGAGGTGTATCAAATGCAATTCGACAAACACCGCCACGCGCGGGGCGTTTACACATCCCCACGCCTCTATTCCCCACCCGCCCGGTATCGGGGGACGGACACGCGACGATACTCCAGGAACCTCACCCCACCTTCCACACGATCACGGTCAACCAGTTCGAGCCGTAGCCGAAACGGTAGGGTTCGCCGCGATAAACTTCGTCGTCCCGTCTCAGGACGATCACGCTCCGGCCGCCGTAGAGCCGCCCGGGAATGACGATTCTATACTCCCCATACTCGTCCTCGATGTCGGCGGGAAGAGCGTGGTAAACGACGTAATCCACGCCCTGGGCTTTCAGATACTCCGCTAAACGCCCCGTGAAAAGCACCAACTGGTAACGGTAGTCGTTGACCAACCCGTCCAGGTTGATGCACGAGCGCCCGCAAAAGTAGCCGAACACACCGCAGTCCGTCATGGCGAACACGGCGTCGTCGGCCGTATTTTCCGAGGCCCACAGCGCCGCCTGGTACGTGTAGGGCTGGAAATCAAGCTTGACCCGGGTCCAGGAAATCGCCTGTCCCGCCAGAACGGCGACCGTCGCGGTCACGACGATCGCCCGCTGCCATTTGATCCGCCCTTTAAGCGTGGTGCCGAACAGGTGACCCACGGCGAGGGCCAGGACGGGCAGACCCAGGGCGACTATGTAGTAGGAGAAGGTGGCCCATTTCATAAAGAGCACCATGAAAACCAGCTGGCCGAAATAACTCCAGGACAGTATCTTCGTCCCCGGATCCAGCTCGCGGCGTTTCAGCAGCACCCAGACGAGGGCTGCGATGACGGAGACCCCCAGCTCCCTGTACATGACAAGATGATTCAGGAAGAAGACCGGTACGGGGAATGAGCTCTTCAACGCCGCGGAGATGGGCACCAGGTGGCCGAAGGTCAGTTGGTTCCACACCAAGAAGCCCGCCAGGGCGAGGACGCTCGGGCCGAAGACCCTCAAGATTCGGCCCGCCAGCGCGCGCCAACCCTTTCCGTGCCCCGGACCCCCTCGGCGGTAGGCGGCGATGAGGTAGACGAAGGCCGCCCCGTGGACGAAGAACGAATCCAGCCGCGAGAGGAACACGAGCGCCAGCAGCGCCCCGAGGCCCACCTCGGCCCTCCGGCTTCCCTCCAGTTTCAAAATGCCGCTCCGGTCCGCCAACTCGAGCGCGGCGAACACCAGCGTGAAGGTGAGCGTCACCTCCATGCCGCAGAGGCAGTTGTTGATCAACTGGGGCCAGGCGAAGAGGATCAGGGGCAGCAGGGCTCCCCGCTCGCCGAACCTCCGCCGGAGCACACTCCTGGCGAAAACGAGACCCAGCCCCCACACCAGGACCGTCAGGGCCATCAACATGCGCCAAGCGAAAAAAGTGCCGGCCCCGAGGAGGAAGGGCAGAGTGCTGACCCCCAACCACAGCGGGTGGAAACCGTTGGTCTGGTGCAAACCGTCGAAGCTCAGCCCGTTCCCCGCCACCAGATTGCGCGCTATGCCCAGGTAGTAGAAGGTGTCGTCGTTGGTGAAGTACACCAGAATCTCACCGGGGAGTAAAAAAACCCTCACCAATTCGTACAGGACGAGGACGAGAATCACCAGCGCACCGGCCAGGCGATAGATTCTATCCTTATTCTCGGTGGACAGGGCAGCCTCCAACGTTGCTGTATCAGCTTCGAAAGGCATATCTTACCAGAAAAGCCCCCCGGGTAGCCGGAACGAAAAACCAGCCGCAAGGCTGCGGCCGGCTTCATTCTGGCGCGCCCGGCAGGATTCGAACCTGCGGCCTACGGATTCGTAGTCCGGCGCTCTATCCATCTGAGCTACGGGCGCCTCAACCCCCCCATCCCCCCCATCCTGGGGGGGCAGCCTCGCGAAGACATCTTATTGATTTTAACGTCTTATTCCGCGTGCGGCGCGTTTTTCAAATTCCCAGATCCGTATCCCCCATCCCCCCCATCTTAGGGGGGCGCAGTCGCGGGGGACATTATTTTGCAATTATCAGTCTATCTTCACGGACGGAGTCAACACAACTCATTCACGTGTCTGCCTCGTAGGGGCCGACCGACGGCGCGCCGTTCAGGTCGGCCCGCGGGCGGGTCTAAAGACCCGCCCCTACATTGGGGCACCAGCAACGGTGGTCCGCAAACAAACTGAACGCACCTCGCGGAACCGCGGTCCAGCGCGCTGCGCTGCATAAATAGCTTGGTGATTACCCAATGGACCCGCTCGCGGCGGAAACCTCTCGACAACCACCGGCTCTCACCGCGGAACAGGGATGCAACGCCCCGCGTTGCTAAAACAGGTCCTCGAATTATTTAAATGTGCCGCTCGCGGCGGAAACCTCTCGACAACCACCGGCTCTCACCGCGGAACAGGGATGCAACGCCCCGCGTTGCTAAAAACACTCCCGAATCATTTACATGTACCGCTCGCGGCGGAAACCCCTCGACTGAAACTAGCTCTCATCGCGGTACTGCGGTCCAGCGCGCTGCGTTAAAAGACATTCCCAAAACTATTCAATGGCGCCGCTCGCGGCGACAACCCCTCGAACATTTAAACCTGTCGTCGCGGAATCGGGATCCAACGCCCCGCGTTGGCGGAGAGGGCGGGATTCGAACCCGCGGAGCGCCCATTAAGCACTCAATCGCTTAGCAGGCGATCACCTTCGGCCTCTCGGTCACCTCTCCGATCCACCTTCCCGAGGCCGGAAAAAGGGATTGTCTCGCGCGTCGGAATTATAGCAGAGTGAGCCGTTGCGTGTCAGCGGGTCGCGGACGTTCGCACCACGCGCGGCGCCGAACTATCGAACGTTTAAAAGTGTCGTCGCGGAACAGGGATCCAACGCCCCGCGTTGCCTAAATAACCTGGCGATTACCCAAGGCTCTCGCTCGCGGCGGAAACCTCTCGACTGAAACTAGCTCCTACCGCGGAACAGCGGTGCAGCGTGCTACGCTGTTTAAACAACTTTGAGATTATCTAATGGTCCCGCTCGCGGTGCCGAACTCTCGAACGGGTGAACGTGTCGTCGCAGAACAGGGATGCAACGCCCCGCGTTGCCTAAATAACTTGGCGATTACCCAAGGCTCTCGCTCGCGGCGGAAACCTCTCGACTGAAACTAGCTCTCACCGCGGAACAGCGGTGCAGCGTGCTACGCTGCTGGCGGAGGGCACAGGATTCGAACCTGTATGGGCCGAAGCCCGGCGGATTTCAAGTCCGCTGCCTTACCAGTTAGGACTAGCCCTCCCTCAACCCCCCCATCCCCCCCATCTTGGGGGGGCGCAGTCGCGGGGGAATCTATCTCGATTCAACAATCACCGCCGCGTGCGATACGTTTTCCCGGTTCTTGACCCTCACCCCCCCCAACCCCCCCATCTTGGGGGGGCAGCTTCGCGAAGACATTTTTATTTGATTTAATGGTTATTTCCGCGTGAGATGAGTTTTTTAAATTCCCAGGTCCGTACCCCCCATCCCCCCATCTTGGGGGGGCAGCTTCGCGAAGACATTTAATTGAGTTATTAATGTCTTCTTCCGCGTGCGGCGCGTATTAATAATTCCCCCGTTTGTACCCCCATCCCCCCGGTCTTGAGGGGGCGCCCCCGATGGCGGGCGTTTAAAAAGCCCCCTCACCGAGGGGGTCCACGTTGACGCGGTTCCGGCTCCCCTACTTGGTGATTTTCTTCCTGAGCTTTATCACGCGGGGCTTGGCGAAGTCCTCGCCCATCTCGCAGAGCTCGACGTATGAGACCGGGGCGCCGTCTCCCTTGCGGAATCCCCGCGGAACGATGCGGACGAATCCGCCCGTGCGCTCGTCGTATCGCGGGAGGACCACCTCGAAGAACTTCTTGACGACTTTTTTATCCCCCAGCTCGGCGAAAACGGCCCGGTGCGCCGCCGTATCCGTTGAGCGCGCCTTGGAGAACAGGCTGTCGGCGAACGCCTTGAGCGCCTTGGCCTTGGTGTGGGTCGTCTCGATGCGCTCGTGGCGGACGAGGGACCGGCACAGGTTGCGCAGCAGCGCCCGCCGGTGGGCGGTGGGTCGGTTGAGCTGAAATCCTTCTTTCTTGTGCCGCATGGGAATCCCTAATCGCCCACAAGCTCGTTCAGGTCCATCCCGAGGTGCAGGCCGTACTCGGAGAGGAAGGCCTCGATTTCGGCCAGGGACTTCTTGCCGAAATTGCGGTACTTGAGCATCTCGGACTCGGGCTTTACCACCAGGTCTCCGAGTGTGTGGATGTCGGCGGCCCGGAGGCAGTTCGCCGAGCGCACGGAAAGGTCGAGCTCGGAGACCGGGCGGGCCAGGAGATCCCGAATCCGGCGCCTCTCCTCATCCTCCCGCTCCTCCTGGGGCGTCCGGCGCGCATCGGCCGAGCTGATGACGGAGAAGAAGTTGATGAGGATCGCCGCCGAGGTCTCCACGGCGTTGCGCGGGCTGATGGAGCCGTCGGTCACCACCTCGAGGATCAATCTGTCGAAGTTGGTCATCTGCCCGACGCGGGTCTCCTCGACTTTGAAGTTGACCTTGACGACGGGCGTGAAGACGGCGTCTATGGGTATCATGCCGACGTAGTCGTGCTCGGGTGGCAGCTCCACCTCGTGGGAGGTGAGGTAGCCCCGCCCGCGTATCAGCACGACGTCCATCTCCAGCTTGCCGTCGGAGTCCAGGCCGGCGATGTAGGCGTCGGGGTTGAGGACCTTGAGCTCGGGTGGCAGAACGAGATCGGCGCCGGTCACCTCGCCGGGCCCCTTGGCGGCCAGGCTCACCGCGTGGACCCCCTCGTCGCCCCTCTCCGCGCTGAACACCAACTGGCGCAGGTTGAGGATGATATCGGAGACGTCCTCGATCACCCCGGGCAGGGTGTCGTACTCGTGATCGGCGTTCTCGACGCGCACCGCGACGGGGGCGTAGCCGGTGAGGCTGGACAAAAGGACCCGCCGCAGGGCGTTCCCCACCGTGGTGCCGAACCCCGAGGCCAGGGGCTGAATGGTGAACACGGCCCGGTTGCGATGGGCCCTGTCCTCCTCGATCAGCACCTTGATGTCGGTATCCAGGACCTTGCCGATGATCATATTCGCTAGAGCCCCGTGGAGGGGTTTTTGAATCGGGGCGGGTCGGCGACGAGCCGGTCAACCCCCGCCGGTATCCATTCGCGGACCGGGCGTCAACGCGAGTAGAGCTCGACCACGAACTGCTCGTTGAATGGCAGGGCGATGTCCTCGCGGTTTGGCAGCCGGGTGACGTTTATTTCGAGCTTGGCCTGGTCCACCGCGAGCCAGTCCACGGGTGTGGGCTGGAGGCGCTCGAGGCGGAACTTGACCTGCGGGACGACGCTGGAGCCCTCGCGGATGGAAACCCTGTCCTCGGCCTTGACCCGGCAACTGGGGATGTCCACCCTATGTCCGTTGACGGCCACGTGGCCGTGCCGGACGTACTGCCGTGCCTGGGCTCGGGTGGCGACGAATCCGGCCCGCTGGAGCACGCTGTCGAGCCGCGTGTCGAGCATGATTAAAAGGGTGTGGCCGGTGATGCCCTTGGCCCGCTCGGCCTTTTTGTAGAAGTTGAAGAACTGCTTCTCGAGCATACCGTATGAGCGGCGGATGCGCTGCTTCTCCCGCAGCTGCGTACCGTAGGGGGTCTGCCGGCGGCGTCTGCCGCGTCCGTGCAGGCCCGGGGGCGTCGGACGGCGCTCCACGGCGCACTTGTTGGAATAGCAGCGCTGCCCCTTGAGGAACAGTTTTACGCCCTCCCGGCGGCACAGTTTGCAACGCGGTCCGGTGTACCTGGCCAAGAGAAGAACCCCCCTACACCCGGCGCCGCTTCTTCGGGCGGCAGCCGTTGTGCGGAATGCTGGTCATGTCAATGACGGCGGTGACGCCGAGTCCGGCGGCGGAGAGCGCGCGGATGGCCGACTCGCGGCCGGAGCCCGGGCCCTTGATGTGAATCTCGACCCGACGCATCCCGGCGTCGAGCGCCTTGCGGGCGCAGTTCTCGGCGGTGAGCTGGGCGGCGAAGGGGGTGGACTTCTTGGAACCCTTGAAGCCCGCGCTGCCCGCGCTGCCCCAGCCGATCACCCGGCCGTCGAGGGTGGTAACGCTGACGATGGTGTTGTTGAAGGAGGAGCGGATGCAGATGTACCCCTCCGGGGAACCCTCGGCGAACTTGATGGACCTGTGGCGACGCTGACGCTGCATGAACGGCCTTTCACGGCAGTCCGGACCGAACCGGCGGGCGGATCCGCCGATGCGTTTATTACTTCTTGCCCTTGGCGCCCACGGTGCGGCGCGGGCCTTTGCGTGTCCGGGCGTTGGTCTTGGTGCGCTGGCCACGGACGGGCAGGCCCCTCTTGTGGCGGAAGCCGCGGTAGCAGTTGATCGCCATGAGCCGCTTGATGTTCATGGCGATTTCAGCCCGCAGCGTCCCCTCGACCCGGTAACTATCCTCAATGACCTTGCGGATGCTGGTTATCTCGTCGTCGGTGAGGTCCTTGGTCTGGGTGTCCACGTCCAGGCCGGCCTTGTCGCAGATAGCCCGGGCGGCGGTGTTCCCGATGCCGAAGATGTAGGTCAGGCTGATGACGATGCGCTTGTTGCGGGGCAGGTCTATACCGGAGATGCGTGCCATCGTTCTCCTTTAACCCTGACGCTGCTTGTGGCGGGGGTTCTTGCAGATGACCCGGACGACGCCCCGGCGCTTGATGACCCGGCACTTGTCGCAGATGGGCTTGACTGAGCTGCGGACCTTCATGACGATTTACGCTCTGGGCAAGGGGTTTAAACCCCTTGTTTCTTTAGTTTTTTATCGATGAAAAATACGACGGATTCCACCCCGCCCCCCCGACCGGTCCAGTGTGGATCCAGGTGATCCCGGGGGAGCTACTCAACCGGCCTTTTATACGAAACCTTGCGGACTGTCGAAACCGGTCCTCGGACTCTTTTCGGATACGCCCCCCGACGGCCCACGACCGGTTCACGCTAATTCGTACCCCGGCCCCCCTGACGGGTCCCCTTGGCTGGCCCCCTACTAACTAAAACTTTCTCAGCGCACCTGTCCCCTTGGCTGGCCCCCTTTACTGGCCCCCTTCTTGCCAATCAGGGCCCCAACCCATTCAACCTCTGCGTCAACCGCCCTCCGACCGGCCCCCTTTACTGGCCCCCTTGGCTGGCCCCTTACTGACTAAAACCCTCTCCGCGCACCTACCCCCTCGACCGGCCCCCTTGGCTGGCCCCTACTAACTAAAACTTTCTCAGCGCACCTGTCCCCCTGGCTGGCCCCCTTGGCTGGCCCCCTTTACTGGCCCCCTTTATTTGAAGCGCCAGGTGATGCGGCCCTTGGTGAGGTCGTAGGGGGTGACCTCCACGCGGACGCGGTCGCCGGGTAGGATGCGCACGAAGTTCATCCGCATCTTCCCGCAGATGTGGGCCAGTATCATCCGGCCGTTCTCGAGCTCCACGCGAAACATGGCGTTAGGCAATGCTTCGGTGACTACCCCCTCGACCTGGATGACCTCTTCTTTTGGCATTTAGTGGTGTTTCGCCGGTTGCGAGCGGCAAGTTTAAGACAGCCGGGCGTCGTAAGTCAAGGTTTTTGGACGAAACGGAGTAACGCCCCCGGCGTATCTGCGACGGCAAAGCCGCATAACTGCGCCGGCGAAGCCGGAAATCCTACAGTTCGTCCCAGCGCCACTCCCAGGGGGTGAGGATTTCGGGCCCCCCCTCGCCGACGAAGACGGTGTGCTCGAAATGGGCGCTGCGGCTGCCGTCGTAGGTCACGGCGGTCCAGTTATCGTCCTTGATTTTGATGGCCATGGTGCCGGCGTTTATCATGGGCTCGACGGCCAGGGCGTCCCCGAGGCGGATGATGGGTCCGGTTCCGGGGCGTCCGTAGTTGGGAATCTGGGGCCTCTCGTGGAGGTGCCGTCCGATGCCGTGGCCGGTGAAATCGCGCACGACCTGAAATCCGGCCTCGAGGGCCATGCGCTGGACGACCGAGCCCACGTCGCCGATGCGGTTCCCCGCCCGGCATTGGGCGACGGCCGCCGTGAGCGAAGCCCGGGTGACGCGGATGAGGCGGGCGGAGAGCTCGTCTATCTCTCCCACCGGGACGGTGACCGCCGCGTCGCCGTGGTAGCCGCCCAGGCACGCGCCGACGTCCAGGCTCAGGATGTCCCCGGAGACGAGCCGACGGTCGCCGGGGATGCCGTGGACTATCTCGTCGTTCAGCGAGGTGCAGACGCTGGCGGGGTAACCGTTGTAACCCTTGAAGGAGGGGAGGGCGCCGCGGGAGCGTATGAGCCCCTCCACCCGGGCGTCCAGCTCGCCGGTCCTGACGCCCGGGGCCGCCATCCGGGAGACCAGGTTCAGGGCCTCGGTGACGATTGCCCCCGCCGCGGCCATGGCGTCGCGCTTATTTTTCAGATCGGGGTCCAGCAAATCATCCGCACGCGTTTCAAATGGAGACTAGGGGTTTAAACGAGCGAAACGAATAATGCCCCCGGCAAAAAGAAGCGGGTAACGCCCCGGCGACCCCCCCTGCCCCCGGCCGCCGCGACCGGTTCAACGTTTCTCGAGGGGGGCCAGAATCTCCAGCAGCCGGCGGTACACCTTCTCCGGCTCGCCCACGCCGTCCACCCGCACGAGCTTCCCCCGCTCCCGGTAGTATTCCACCAGGGGGCTCGTCTCGCGGTGGTAGAGCTCCAGCCGGCGCCGAACCGTCGGCTCGTCGTCGTCGGGACGCGCCACGAGCTTCTCCCCGTCGCGGTCGCAGACGCCCTCCACCTTCGGCTGAACGGTCAGGAGGTTGTAGACCGCCCCGCAGAGCGGGCAGCTGCGCCGGTTCGAGAGCCGCTGGACGATGACGGCGTCGGGGACCTCGAAGAGGACGGCGGCGGTGAGGTTCCGCCCCGCCCGGGCGAGAATCTCCCCGAGGCGCTCGGCCTGGCGCAGGTTGCGCGGGTAGCCGTCGAAGAGCATCGAGGGGGCGTTTTCGGCGATTTTGGCGGCCAGAATCTCCTCCACCGTGGCGTCGTCCACCAGAGCGCCGGACTCGACGACGGCGCGGATACGGTCGGCGACGGGCGAGTCGGGGCGGCCGAGCTCGGCCCGGATCAGGTCCCCCGTGGAGAGGTGGGCCATCCCGCGGCGCAGCTCGAGGAACTTGGCGATGGAGCCCTTGCCGGCTCCGGGCGGTCCGAAGAGAACGAGGATCAAGACCGGCAGCTCCTAAAATGGGTCAAAGGGCCCTTGGGCGTATCCCAGGGGCCCCGTCGGTTTTTGAGCGTCGAGGGTGCTATTACCGGCGACCGCGGATCCGCCCCTTCCTCAGGAAACCGTCGTAGTGGCGCATCAGCATGTGGCTCTCGATCTGGCGTATGGTGTCCAGCGCCACGCCGACCACGATCAGAAGACCCGTACCGCCGAAGGTTATCGGCGACTTGAAGATGATCGCCATCACGACCGGCAACAGGGCGATGACCGCCAGGAAGACCGAGCCGGCCAGTGTGATGCGGGTGAGGACGCGGTCAATGAAAAGCTCGGTGTTCTTCCCCGGTCGGATGCCGGGGATGAAACCGCCGTACTTCTTCATGTTGTCCGCCAGGTCCGCCGGGTTCAGGACGATGGCGGTGTAGAAGTAACTGAAGAAGATGATCATCCCCCCGTAGACAATCATGTAGAGCCACTTGCCCGGCGCGAGCCACCCGGCGAGGGTCTTGAGCCAGTCGGCTTCCACGAACATCAGGATGGTGTTGGGGAACATGATCAGCGCGGCGGCGAAGATGATCGGGATGACGCCGGCGGTGTTGACGCGCAGGGGGATGTGGGTGGACTGCCCCCCGTAGATTTTCCGCCCGACGATGCGCTTGGCGTACTGGACGCGGATCTTGCGCTGCCCCTGCTGGATCACGACGACCCCGGCCACCACGAGCACCATCACCAGAAGGACGACGCCGATGTTGACCAGGTTGGTGTCGCCCGCGCTGATCTTCTCCATGGTCAGAGTCACGTCCGCCGGGATGCGGGCGATGATGCCGATGAAAATGATGAGCGACATCCCATTTCCGATACCCCGCTCGGATATCTGTTCACCCAGCCACATGATGAAGGCGGTACCGGCGGTCATGGTGATCATGGTCAGCGGGGTGAAGAGCCAGCCCACTATGCTGGGGTCCACCACGGGCACGCCGTTGAACGCCAGGCTCTTGAGCCAGATCTGGATGCCGAAGCTCTGCAGGAGCGAGAGCCCGATGGTGCCGTAACGGGTGTACTGGGTGATGCGCTTGCGGCCGGCCTCGCCCTCCTTGGAGAGCTTCTCCAGGGCGGGTACGACCGCGGTGAGGAGCTGGATGATGATGGAGGCGGAGATGTAGGGCATGATGCCCAGGGCGAAGATGGTGGCCTTGCGTAGGTTGCCGGCGGCGAACATGTCTATGAAGCCGAAGAGGCCGCCCTGGGCTTCCTGGTTGAACCAGGCGGACAGGACGCCGGCGTTGACGCCGGGGACGGGGATGTGGCCGCCAACGCGGTAGACGAAGAAGATGGCGATGGTGAAGAATATGCGCTGGCGGAGCTCGGGGATGGCCATCATGTTCCGGATGCTGTTAAACACTAGACGACCACCGCCTTCCCCCCCGCAGCCTCGATTTTCTTAATGGCTCCGGCGCTGAACGCGTGGGCCCGCACCTCGTAGGCCCCGGTCACTTCGCCGGTCCCCAGAATCTTGACCCGTTGGGCGCTGGGCGCGACGCGGCGCTTGGCCTTCAGGATATCAACGTCCACGGTCCCGGTCGCCCCGAGGGCGTCCAGCTCGCCCACGTTCACGTGGTCGAAGCCCTTCTTCTTCTGGCCGACGCGGGACTGGAATCCGCGCTTGGGCAGCCGGCGGAAGAAGGGCATCTGCCCGCCCTCGAATCCGCGGCGCACGCCGCCGCCGGAGCGCGAGTTCTGTCCGTCCATCCCCCGGCCGGAGTAGGTGCCGCTGCCGGAGCCGTTCCCCCGGCCGATCCGCCGCCGTTTCTTCGTATTTCCGGAAACCAGGTCCATGACCGCTCCCACCTCGAGGCGCCCGTCGGACACCCCACCCCTCGCCCGCAACCCCGACCGGTTCCCGCCGGGGCGGACTTCCGGGGCGTCGTTTTAAAATTTTATTTAACCGTCTCCACGCGGATCAGGTGCCGAACCTGGTAAATCATGCCCCGTATCTGGGGGGTGTCGTCGTGGACCACGGTGCGTCCGATGCGCCCCAGGCCGAGGGTCCGCAGGGTGACCTTGTGCCGCAGCATGGAGCCGATCTGGCTCTTGACCTGCGTGACGGAGAGCTTCTGCTTCTTCTTAGCCATTCTCGTTCTCCGCGCCGCCGGCGCTGAAACCGGTCAGCTTATCCTCCACCGGCTCGAGGACCTCGGGCTCCTGGCTGCCGGGGCGGCTGAAAGTGAAGTAGCCGTGGTGGCGCATGGTCGGGCGCTTGCCGCGGCGCTTGGCCACGCTGTCTATACTCATCAGGCTCTCGAGGGCGTCGAAGACGGCGTGCACCACGTTGTGGGGATTACTGGTGTTTAGAATCTTGGAGAGGATGTCGCCGATGCCGGCCACCTCGAGGATGGCGCGGACGGCGCCGCCGGCGATGACACCGGTTCCGGGCGCGGCCGGTTTCAGGAGCACGCGGCCCGCCCCGGAGTGACCCTCGATGCCGTGGGTGATGGTCGTGCCTATCATGGGGACCTTGACCATGTGCTTCTTGGCGACCTCGATCCCCTTGCGCACGGCGTCCGGCACCTCGGGGGCCTTGCCCAGACCCCAGCCCACGCGTCCCTTCTTGTCGCCCACGACGACGAGGGCGTTGAAGGCGAAGCGCCGGCCGCCCTTGACCACCTTGGCCACGCGGTTGATGGCGATGACCCGGTCTTCCAGATCGCCCAGGATTTCCTCGCGCTTCATGAGTCTCCTAGAACTTGAGCCCGGCCTCGCGGGCGGCCTCGGCGAGTGCCTTGACCCGGCCGTGGAACTTGAACCCGCCCCGGTCGAAAACGACGCTCACGATTTTCTTTTCCTTGGCCCGGTCGGCGATCAGGGCGCCGACCTTGACCGCCGTCTGACGGTTCGCGGGCGGGGCCGCCCCGTCTGAGCGCAGGTCGAGGGTGCTGGCCGAGGCCAGGGTTTGACCGGCCTCGTCGTCTATGAGCTGGACGTAGAGGTGCCGGTTGGAGCGGAAGACCGCCATCCGCGGCAGCTCGGCCGTGCCGCGCACCCGCTTGCGGATGTGGAAGTGCCGCCGGAAACGCAGCTTCTGTTTGACTAGCATCTTCTGACTCCGGTCCTGGCCGACGACGGGCTGAATTATTGTTGATTGTGTCCCGGCTCCCGCCGGGCAGCTTTTCAGGCAGCGGAAGTTCCGGCTCGTCTCACCCGATGACCCCGGCCCCCGAACTAGCGGTCTCCCCACTCACCCCCGTCGGGCCGAGCGGCGGAAGTTCCGGCCGCCTCACCCGATAACCCCGCCCCCCTAATTGGCAGCCCTCCGCTCAATCGCCCTCTTCGGGCGGGACCTTAACGACCCCCGAACTTACCGGCCCACCTTACTTGACGGTGGCCTTGCCCGCCTTCCGGCGGCAGATTTTCAGGCTCGCCCAACTCGATGACCCCGGCCCCCGAACTTACCGGCCCACCTTACTTGACGGTGGCCTTGCCCGCCTTCTGGCGGACCCACTCGCCGTCGTAGCGGATGCCCTTGCCCTTGTAGGGCTCTGGCGGGCGGATGCGGCGCAACTGGGCCGCGACCTCGCCCACGAGCTGTTTGTCCGGACCGGAGACGGAGACGACGGTGAAGTCGCCCCGCTGCTCGGTGGAGAATACGACCGTCGCCGGCGGCTCGACCGTGACGGGGTGGCTGAAGCCCACGTTGAGGACGAGGTTGTGGCCCTCGACCTTGGCCCGGTATCCGGTGCCGCGTATCTCCAGCTTCTTCTCGAAACCCCGGGACACCCCCTCGACCAGGTTGGCGATGAGGCTGCGGTAGAGGCCGTGGCGCGACTTGGACGATTTGGAATCGTCGGGCCGGGAGACGATGACCTTCCCCTCCTCGACCCGCGCGGTGATGGGGTCGGTGAGCTCGACGGCGAGCTCGCCCTTGGGGCCCTTCACGCTCACCCGGCGCCCGTCCACGGCGATGAGCACCTTGGCGGGGATTTCGATGGGTTTCATGCCGATGCGGCTCATGACGGCTCCTGGTTACCAGACGCGGCAGATCAGCTCTCCGCCGACCCCCTCGCGCCGCGCGGTGTAATCGGGGAGAACCCCCTTCGAGGTGGACAGGACCGCCACCCCCAGCCCGTTCATCACGTAGGGTATCTTGTCCCGGCGGACGTAGACCCTCAGGCCCGGCTTGGAGATGCGCTCGAGGCCCCGGAAGGCCGGCTTCCCGCCCACGGTGTACTTGAGGTCCACCTGAATCGTCCGGTGGGGGCCGTCGTCCGAGTCGAGGGCGTAGCCGTCGAGGTAGCCCTCCTCGACCAGGAGCTTGACGAGCGCCTCTTTGAAGTTCGAGTGACTGACGCTGACCTGCTTGTGGCCCGCGCGGGCGGCGTTGCGCACGCGGGTCAGAAGGTCGGCGACGGGGTCGGTCATCACCATGAAAAACCTCTACGTGAGGGGGAACATCCTGAGCTGACCCGGGCCTTCAATTACCGAAACATTTACGTGAGGGGGAACCGGCTGCCACTAGAGCGAGTTCCCGGCGCCCTCTTGAACCTCTGCGCGAGGGGGAACGCTGGTCGGATAGTTATTACGCACGCCGAATGAACCTGGCCCCCACTATTGAAACCTCTGCGCGGAGAACGCTGCCGGCCACCCTCGTAATCCTCCACGACCCCCTGATAACCTCTCCGCGAAAACGCTGCCGGCTGCCTTCGTAGTCCTCGCGGCCTCACCGAAAACCTCTGCGCGAGGAGGAACGCGTCATCCATCCCGAGTCTACCCTGGCCTTCGAATCCTATCCGGGGGCGCGGATCTTCAAACATGGACACCGTGGCCCTTTCGCCGCGCCGCGGTCCCTCGTCTACCAGCTCGCCTTGGTCACTCCCGGCACCTTCCCCTCGAGGGCGAGGTTCCTGAAGCAGATGCGGCACATGTCGAAGCGGCGGTAGTAGGCGCGGGCCCGTCCGCAGAGCGGACAGCGGTTGTAGCGCCGCACCTTGAACTTGGGCTTGCGCCTCGCCTTCTCGATCAAGCACTTCTTCGCCAACGGGTCTCCTCCTAACGGCTCGGGCGGCGGAAAGGCATCCCGAGCTCGGACAAAAGCGCCTTCCCCTCTTCGTCGGTCCCGGCGGTGGTGCAGATGGTCACCGTGACGCCGGCGATGGCGGTGATGTCGTCGTAGTCAATCTCCGGAAAGATGAGCTGCTCGTTGAGCCCCAGGTTGAAGTTCCCCCGGCCATCGAAGGAGCGGTCGGACATGCCGCGGAAGTCGCGGATCTGGGGGATGGCGAAGTTGACCAGACGGTCGAAGAACTCGTACATCCGGTCGCGGCGGAGCGTCACCTGGCAGCCGACGATGAACCCAGCCCGGAGCTTGAACTGGGCGATGGACTTGCGGGCGCGTGTCAGAATCGGCTTCTGGCCGCTGATTGCGGTCAGGTCGCCCACGGCGCCCTCGATGACCTTGGGGTTGTCCTTGGCCCCCCCGATGCCCCGGTTGAGGACGATCTTCTCCAGGCGCGGGACCTGCATGGGGTTGGAGTAGCCGAAGCGCTTCGTGAGGGCCGGCCGGACCTTGGTCTCGTACATTTCTTTCATCCTGGGGGCCACGGGTCCTCCTAGACGAGCTCGGCGCCGCACCGCTTGCAGACGCGGAACCGCTTGCCGTCCACGTGCCGGACACCCAACCGGGTGGTCTTCGAGCACTTGGGGCAGACGAACATCAGGTTGGAGAGAGTGAGAGGGGCCTCGATCTCGATGATTCCGCCCTGGACGTCCTGCTTCTTCCGGCGCTGGTGCTTCTTGGTGAAGTTGAGCCCCTGGACGATGGCCTTGGTCGCCTCGAGATTTATCTTGAGAATCTGACCCCGTTTCTTCTTCAAGGCTCGCTCGGAGCCCGAGACCACCTCCACGGTGTCCCCCTTCTTAAGCCGGGTGACGCGGGCCATCAGAGCACCTCCGGGGCCAGGGATACTATCCGGTTGAACTTCTTCTCTCGCAGCTCGCGGGCCACGGGTCCGAAGACCCGGGTGGCGACGGGCTCGCCGGTCTCGTTGACCAGGACCACGGCGTTGTCGTCGAAGCGGATGTAGGAGCCGTCCTTGCGGCGGATCTCCTTGCGGGTGCGCACGACGACGGCCTTCATGACCGTGCCGTTCTTGATGTTGCTCGTGGGCAGCGCCTCTTTGACGGTGATGACGACGATGTCGCCGACGGTGGCGTAGCGCCGCCGGGAGCCGCCCAGGACCTTGATGCACAGAGCCCTCTTGGCGCCCGAGTTGTCGGTGATGTTGACGACGGTTTCCTGCTGGATCATCTTTTTTCAACCCCCCTGTCGCCGTTTGTCGAGGGTCGGCGCGGTGCGGGGGACCGGTTCGGGGAGCCGCGCATCGTGTCCCTTTGCGGGGCACTCAGACGTCGCGGCGGTCGTTACCGCTTCGGGCTCCGGGTTACGGACGCTCTCGCGAAAATTACATCCCCCTAACCGACGGCCCGCTCGAGAATCTCCACGACGCGCCAGTTCTTCCGCTTGGACAGCGGACGCGTCTCCTCGATGACGACGAGGTCGCCGGCGTGACAGGCGTTCTCGGCGTCATGGGCCATGAACCGGCTGGTGAGGGTCACGGTCTTCTTGTACAGGGGATGGGCCTGGCGGCGCTCGACGACGACCACGACGGTCTTCGCGTGCGCGTCGCTGGCGACCCTTCCCGTGCGGCGTTTCCGGTTGGCGCCCATCGGCTAACCCCCGCTGTGGGCTGCCCTCTCGCGCTCGGCGAGAAGGGTGTTGATCCGGGTGATGTCCTTGCGCACTATCCGGATGCGGCCCGGGTTCGTCAGCTGCTTCATCTGGAGCTGAAAGCGCAGGTTCATGAGCTCCTCGGAGAGCTCCTGGTGCCGGCTGGTGAGCTCGGCGTCGGTCATCTGGCGCATTTCCTTGGCCTTCAAGACGGCTCCTTTACCTCTCCACGAAGCGGGTCCGGATGGGGAGCTTGTGCCCGGCGAGGCGCATGGCCTCGAAGGCGACGTCTTGGGGGACGCCGTCGAGCTCGAACATGATCATCCCGGGCTTGACCACGGCCACCCATCCCTCGGGCGCGCCCTTCCCCGACCCCATGCGGACTTCCTGGGGCTTCTTGGTGTAGGTCTTCTGGGGGAAGATGCGTATCCAGACCTTCCCGCCGCGCTTGACGTGGCGGGAGATTGCGATGCGGGCGGCCTCGATCTGGTTGCCGGTGATCCAGTGGGGCTCGAGGGCCATCAGGCCGTACTCCCCGAAGCTGATGGTGCAACCGCGGAGGGCCTTGCCGCGCATCCGGCGCCGCTGGTGCTTGCGCCACTTGCTCCGCTTGGGGATCAGCATGGCTACTCCTTATTCGCCCCCGGGCGTGGCTTGTCGGAGCCGCGGATGTCATCCTTGCGCTGGGGGGGCCGGCGGCGCGGGCGCCGGGCTTCGTCGCGGTCGTGCATCCCCGAGGGGGCGTTGACCGGCTCGCCGGACAGGGTGTCCGAGTCGGGGAGGCGCTCGCCCCGGAAAATCCAGACCTTGACCCCGATTCTGCCGGCGGTAGTGGCGGCCTCGGTGAAGCCGTAGTCAATGTCGGCGCGCAGGGTGTGGAGCGGGACGCGCCCGGCGATGTAGCGCTCGGTGCGGCTCATCTCGGCTCCGCCCAGGCGGCCCGAGCAGATGATCTTTATCCCCTCGGCGCCGCGCCGCAGGGCCGACTCCAGCACCTTCTTCATCGCCCGGCGGAAGCCGATGCGCTTCTCGAGCTGGGAGGCCACGTTCTCGGCCACCAACAGGGCGTTTATCTCGGGGTCGCGCACCTCGTCAATGAGAACCTTGACCGGTTTTTTCAGCTCGACGGCGATGTCGTCCCGGAGCTTGTTCACCTCGGAGCCCTTGCGGCCGATGATTATCCCCGGACGGCTGCAGCGGACGATCACCGTCACCAGGTTGGGCAGACGCTCGAACTCGATGGAGGAGACCCCCGCGGCGTAGAGCTTCTGTTTGAGCTTTCTGCGCAGGATGAGGTCCTCATGGAGCCACTGGTGGTACTCCCGTCCCCGGGCGAACCAGCGGGATTCCCAGGGCTTGGAGTACCCGAGCCTGAAACCGATGGGGTGGGTCTTCTGTCCCATGGAGGCGTTACTCCTCTTCCTCGGTGGCCGAGGGATCGTTCAGGTAAACGAAAACGCGGCTGGTCAACTTGCGGATGCGTCCGAACATGCCCTTGGCCTTGTAGCGGATGCGCTTGAGCATCGGCCCCTGGTTGACCTGGACCTCGCCGACGATGAGTGCGTCGAGGTCGAGGACGCCGTCGAGGTCGTTGCTGGCGGCGTTGGCCAGGGCCGATTTGAGGATTTTCCCCATGATCGGCGCGGCCCCGGAGTTCATGTGCCGGCAGAGGGCGATGGCCTCGTTGACGTTGCGCCCGCGGACCACGTCGGCCACCCGGCGCAGCTTGTAGGGCGAAATGTGGACGAACCTGATGCTCGCTTTCATCGCGTACTCCCCCGCGGGGTCCGGGGTCGGGCTCTTTTGCCGCTACTTGAGGGCGGTGGACCGGGCGGACTTTCCGCCGTGGGCGCGGAAGGTACGCGTCGGCGCGAACTCGCCCAGCTTATGGCCCACCATTTCCTCGGTGATGTAGATCGGGACGTGCTTGTGTCCGTTGTGGACGGCGATGGTGTGCCGGATGAACTCGGGCGGTATGGTGGAACGCCGCGCCCAGGTCCGTATCACCTTGTGCTCGCCCGTCGCGTTGAGCTCGGCGATTTTGGCCAAAAGCTTCGGATCCACGAACGGACCTTTTTTGATGGATCTAGACAATCTTGCTCCGCGTGTGCGTGGGATGAACTTACGTTTAGTTCAAGCGCGGGACGCCTTATAATAGATTCAGGTACGAACTTATACGCCCCTATTCATTGAGCGGGAAAGACTCGTTTTCCACTTTTTTACCTTTGGCTCGTGGTGCCTTCTTAAAGGTCTTATTCACCTGTCGAATGGGTGGCATGTCAATGCCCTTACCCTCCAGCAGTTCCACCACGGTAAGGATTTGCAACTTCGGATGTCGCGTTCCCCAGGGTGAGTCGTAATACTCGCCTGTCGCCGCCTCGGCCCGCATCTGTGCAGTAGGCTCCTGCATAGTGATGAGGACGCCGATAACGGCGTTATCGGTTTTCTCTCGTTCAAGCACGCCGCGCAGGTCACGAACATGGGCCGGGTTAGTGTGGCCTGCCTTAACAGAGAAGATGACCTGCTTAGTCTTGCTGCCCTTGGCCTCGTCGTGGAAAAGCAGCCGACCGTCAATACCTTTGTCCGCCCCCTTCTTGCCCTCTGTGCGCCTTGCACCGACCAAGCCCAAAGCCCACCATTGGAACTGGTAGGGGTCTTCATTGGCAAGGGTTTCTGCATCCGGGAGTGCGACCGGTTCACCTATGGTCTGATATTTTTCCTTTATATCATCACCGAATGTATCGAGCAGTCGGTGCTTAATCAGGCCGATGGCAAGGTGTGTGATGTCTATGCCGATCCAGCGGCGGCCTAACTTCTGCGCGGCGGCAATCGTGGTCCCGCAGCCGCAGAAGGGATCGAGTATGACGTCCCCCTCGTTGCTGCTGGCATTAATAATGCGTTCTAAAAGGGTTTCCTTCTTTTGTGTTTTGTACCCCAGCGATTCTCGCGATGCAGGCTGAAGGCAGGGGATACGCCACACGTTATCCAAGGTCCTGTCCTCTTTCACGCGGTAGACGCACTTCCCGTCTGGCCCCTTGACGTTCACCATGCGACCGTCAACCTTCTTTCGCGCCAGTTGGCGGACTGGGGTATCCCGCATCTCTTTCAATTGCGTGAAGGTGAAGTCACTGTCCACGTCCTTGACGTAGAAAAGCACTATATCGTTTGCCTTCGGGAAGAGCTTCTTCCGCCTGTCATGAATCTTGTTGTAGTAGTACCAGATGATTTCGTTTCGGAAATTGCCGTATCCGAAGACAGCATCCATGAGAATCCGCAGGTACGCTCCAGCGGTCGGGTCGCAGTGGAGGTATATGCTTCCCGTTGATTTCAAGACCCGGCGAAGTTCGACCAGGCGCGGTGCCATCATGGCCAGGTAGGCCAGCATGTCGTTCTCGCCTGGGAACGTATGGAAAGCCTGTAACGCTTGTGACACGGATCCGCCGGCCTCGACCGTCTCCCGGAAAGCTGCCTCCGCTGCTCGGTCCCAGCGCCAAGTGTCCTCAAAGGCTTTTATCTGTGCCGCGGCCCTTGTGCCATTCTGCTCTGAGAATAAAGCGGAGTAGTCTACATTGCTGTTGAACGGCGGGTCAAGGTAGATTAAATCCACCGACTCGTCGGAGACGTGCCGCCTCAGCACGTCAAGGTTATCGCCGTAGTAGAGTTTGTTTTTCCATTCCATCGTACATCTACCATTTTTTTATCTCATCGGGCGTCCGCCGGCTCCTGCCAATGCGTTACAAGCGCGCCCCCCTCGACCGGCCCCCGCGTCACCTGGAGCTAGACCCGGTCAACGGCCCATCCCCCCTGCACACCCCCAACCGGCCCCTAGAGCTTGACCTGGCCCTTGGCGCGTCCGCCGGCCTGCTTGCCACGGCGGCGTCCCAGGACCATGTAGCGGTTGGGCCCCTTGCGGGTGCGGAAGCCCTTGGTGGGCTGGCCCCAGGGGGAGACGGGGTGCCGTCCGCCGCCGGTCTTGCCCTCGCCGCCGCCGTGGGGATGATCCACGGGGTTCATGGCGCAGCCGCGGACCTTGGGCCGGCGCCCCATCCAGCGGCTGCGACCGGCCTTGCCCAACGCGATGCGGTTGTGCTCGGACAGGGACACGGTTCCCACGGTGGCCCGGCAGTCCAGGTGGATCAGGCGGACCTCGCCGGAGGGGAGTCGGATGTGGGCCCAGTCGCCGTCCTTGGCTGCCAGGCGGGCCCAGGCGCCGGCGGAGCGGGCCAACTGGCCGCCCTTTCCCGGCTTGAGCTCCACGTTGTGCACCAGGTGGCCCAGCGGCATGTGGCGCAGCTTCATCACGTTGCCCGGCTTGACCTCGACCTCATCGCCGGAGATGACGGTGTCGCCGACCTTGAGGCCGCGGGGCTGGATGATGTAACGCCACTCGCCGTCGGTGTACTTGACCAGGGCCAGGTTGGCCGAGCGGTTGGGGTCGTAGTCAATGCGGGTCACGACCGCGGGGACGCCGTCCTTGGTGCGCTTGAAGTCCACGAGGCGTATCTGGCGCTTGTGCCCCCCGCCGCGGTGGCGCATGGTGACGCGGCCCCGGTTGTTGCGGCCGCCCGAGGAGCTTTTGGCCTGCCGAAGCGATTTCGGCGAGCGCTCCTTGGAAAGGTCGGGGGTGACCAGGCGGGTCGCGTGGCGCACGCCGTCCGAGGTCGGCTTCATCTTCTTGACGGGCATCTTCAACCTCCCGGGGCAGCGCAGCTGCGGGGAGTTTTACGTTTTTTCGGTCGAGGGCAACCTTACGCGGAACGGCTCGGCATTACTATAAAGGCAGTGGAACAGGCCATTTACGGTCAACTATTCCCGGTACGGAATCCAATTAGCCCGGCTTGTTCGCAGGACGGGGGCTTCAGTCTTTCACCCGGTCGCGCACCAACGTGGGACCAAGCTTTTTACCCCGAGGGCGCCGCGTAATTCTCAAGCCCTGCCGTAAAAACGCCCCCCAGGCAATCCGAACCCTCGGCTCCCCCCCCAGACCAACCGGCTCCCCCCCCCAGACCAACCGGCTCCCCCCCGGACCAACCGACTCCCCCCCGGACCAACCGACTCCCCCCCGGACAAACCGACTCCCCCCAGACCAACCGGCTCCGCCCTCAAAACCTCCGCTCTCCTACCAACCGGCTCTCCCCGGACAAACCGACTCCCCCGACCGGCCCTACGCGCTCTCGAAGAGGGCGATGTGCTGGCCCGGGGCCAGGGTTACTATGGCCTTCTTCCACTTGGGCGTGTAGCCCACCTTCATGCGGACGGTGCGCTTCTTGCCGCGGAAGCAGGCGGTGTTGACGCGCAGGACCTTGACCTTGAAGGCCTGCTCCACGGCGCGCTTAATTTCAATTTTGTTCGCGTGCAGGACGACGACGAAGGCGTACCGGTTCTCCTTCTCGCGCTTGATGGCGGCCTTGTCGCCGACCACGGGCCGCAGGAGGATGTCGTAGGGTTCCCTCATCGGACCCACCCCTGGATGTTCTTGGCCAGGCGCAGAGCGGCGTCCTTGGAGAAGACGAGTTTTCCGTGCCACATAACGAGGTAGGCGTTGAGGTCGTCCACCCGGGCGGTGCGGCAGCCGGGGATGTTCCGACTGGCCAGCCAGAGGCCGCGATCGGCCTCGGCGGTGACGAAGAGCGGCTTCTGGGCGGCGTCGAGTTTGGCGAGGAGGGATGCCACCTCGCGGGTCTTGTTCTCGGGGAGGATGAGCTCGTCCACGACCTTGAGGCTGCCGGCGCGGTAGCCGAGGGCCTCGACGAGGGCGCGGCGCTTCATCTTGGTCGGTGTGTGCTGGGTGTAATCGCGGGGCTGGGGTCCGAAGGTGATGCCGCCGCCGGTCCACAGTGGGCTTCGGCGGGAGCCGTGACGGGCCCTTCCGGTCCCCTTCTGGCGCCAGGGCTTGCGTCCGCCGCCGGCGACCATGCCGCGGGTCTTTGTGGCGGCGGTCCCGCGGCGCCGGTTCGCCATGTACGCCCGGACGACGTTGGAGACGGTGACGGTGACCTCGTCGAGCGCGTCCACGGGGAGCTTGATCTCGCCCACCTTGGAGCCTTCTCGGTTGAGGACGTCAACGGTAACCATGGTATCCCCTTACTCGCCTTTCGCGTCGCCGGTGCGTCCGACGCGGACGACGATCCGGCCGCCCTTGGGCCCGGGTACGGCGCCCCGAACGTAGAGGAGGTTGTTCTCGGCGTCCAGGCGGACGACGGTGAGGTTGCGCACGGTGAAGCGGTCGTTGCCGTAGTGGCCGGGAAGCCGCTTGCCCTTCACGACCCTGCCCGGGAAGGCGCATGCGCCGATCGAGCCGGGGGCGCGGTGGAACTTGGCGCCGTGGGTGGCGGGTCCGCCGCTGAAACCGTGCCGCTTGATGCAGCCGGCGAAGCCGCGGCCCTTGGTCACCCCGCGCACGTCCACCGAGGCGACGTCGGCGAAGGTCGTGACGCCTAACACGTCGCCGATCTTGTGCTCGTCGCCGGGATCGCAGGACACCTCGGCCAGCCAGCGGGTCGGAGTAAGGCCGTTCTTGGCGAACTGCCCGGCGCGCGGTTTGGAGACCCGGGCCGGGACGACCTCGCCGAATCCGACCTGCAGGGCCTCGTAGCCGTTCGCGGCGGCGGTGCGCACCCCCGCGATTGTGCAGGGGCCGACCTCCAGGACGGTGACCGGAACCACCCGGTCCTCGTCGAAGACCTGGGTCATGCCCAGCTTTCGGCCCAGAAGCTCTCTAACCACGTGCCACCTCGCTTGCGCCCTAGAGTTTGATGTCCACGTCCACCCCGGCGGGGAGGTCGAGGCGCATCAGGGCGTCGGTGGTGTCGCCCGTAGGGTTCAGGATGTCCAGCATCCGCTTGTGGATGCGCATCTCGAACTGCTCGCGCGATTTCTTGTCTATGAAGGGCGAGCGGTTGACGGTGAAGCGGTGGATGCGCGTCGGCAGAGGCACCGGCCCCACCACGACGGCTCCGGTCGAGCGCACGGTTTCGACGATGCGCGCCACCGAGCGGTCCAGCAGCCGGTGATCGTACGCCCGCAGGCGGATGCGTATCTTGTCGCTCTTGGCCATAGCCCTTCTCTAACCCTCCGGGGTTCAATCCCTTAAACAATGGAACCCTGTCAGAAACCGCCCCTCTCTCCAACCCTCCGGTGTCCGGATCGCCGGATTGTCAGCGAATAAGATGACAGGTCCTCTCTCCAACCCTCCGGGGTCAGGCCCCCCAACTAATAGAGCCCTGCGAGTCCGATACCGTCCCTCTCCTCGAAGTCAGGGTCGCAAGAGGAGATGAAGCGGAGCCGTAAGAGCCCGTCGAGTCCGAAACTGCCCTCTATCCACTTCCGCGGCTTGGTTCTTCAAACGGTGAGGGCGGTCCGAAACCGCTCCCCGTCCGGGTTTCCTTGAAGTACGGCTATTCCTGAACCGCTCCCCCGTCCGGGTTTCCCTAAAGTACGGCTAATCCTGAACCGCTCCCCCGTCCGGGTTTCCTTGAAGTACGGCTATTCCTGAACCGCTCCCCGTCCGGGTTTCCTTGAAGTACGGCTATTCCTGAACCGCTCCCCCGTCCGGGCTTCCCTAAAGTACGGCTAATCCTAAACAGGCCCCCGACCAACCCCCCGACCAGCCCCCCGACCAGCCCCCCGTCCCCGACCAGCCCCCCGACCAGCCCCCCGACCAGCCCCCCGACCAGCCCCCCGACCAGCCCCCGACCAGCCCGCCGACCTTACTTGAGGATGTCGGTGACGACGCCGGCGCCGACGGTGCGTCCGCCCTCGCGGATGGCGAAGCGCAGCTCCTTCTCCATGGCGATGGGGGTGATGAGCTCGACGGTCATCCTCACGGTGTCGCCGGGCATGACCATCTCGGCGTCCTGGAGCTCGGCGATGTTGCCGGTGACGTCGGTGGTGCGGAAGAAGAACTGGGGCCGGTAACCGGGGAAGAAGGGTGTATGGCGGCCGCCCTCTTCTTTGGTCAGGATGTACACCTGGGAGGTGAACCTGGTGTGCGGGGTGATGGAGCCTGGAGCGGCCAGGACCATCCCGCGCTGGATGTCCTTGCGCTCGGTGCCGCGCAGGAGGCAGCCCACGTTGTCGCCGGCCTGGCCCTGATCCAGGAGCTTGCGGAACATCTCGACGCCGGTGACGGTGGTGGATTCGATCTTGTCGCGCATGCCCACGATGTCCACCTTGTCGCCGACCTTGACGATGCCGCGGTCTATACGGCCGGTGCTGACGGTCCCGCGCCCGGTGATGGTGAAGACGTCCTCGATGGGCATCAGGAAGGGCCTGTCGGTGGCGCGCTCGGGCAGCGGGATGTAGTTGTCCAGGGCGTCGAGGAGCTCGAAGACGCACTTGATGTCGGGATCGTTCTTGTCGCCGGTGCCCTTCTCCAGGGCCTTGAGGGCGGACCCCTTGATGAAGGGGATCTCGTTGCCGGGGAACTCGTACTGGGTCAACAGGTCCCGGCACTCCATCTCGACCAGTTCCAGAAGCTCGGGGTCGTCGAGCATGTCGGTCTTGTTCAGGAAGACGATGATGTAGGGCACACCGACCTGGCGGGCCAGGAGGATGTGCTCGCGTGTCTGGGGCATGGGCCCGTCGGCGGCGGAGACGACGAGGATGGCCCCGTCCATCTGGGCGGCGCCGGTGACCATGTTCTTGACGTAGTCGGCGTGGCCCGGGCAGTCCACGTGCGCGTAGTGCCGCTTCTCGGACTGGTATTCCACGTGGGCGGTGTTGATGGTGATGCCGCGCTCCCTCTCCTCCGGGGCCTTGTCTATCTCGTCGAAGCTGACGTAAGTGGCCAGGTTGTGGTGCGACAGGTTCAGCGTGATGGCCGCCGTAAGGGTCGTCTTGCCGTGATCCACGTGACCGATGGTGCCCACGTTGACGTGGGGCTTGGTGCGCTCGAATTTCTCCTTAGCCATCGTGGCCTCCTCTCAAACGACTGACCAGTGTGACGTGATGTCACCTTTTTTCAGAAACTTTGAACATCGGACGTTTTTTTTATGACCGCGCCGCGGGGGTTTCGCATCCCGGCACTCGGTTTTATAGCCGTTCACCGCCGCCCTTTCCGCCAACGACTTCCGGTCGGCCTTGCGCGCGGGCGGTGCAATATAACACATCTCGGCGAGGATTACCAGCCCGTTCGGACGATTTTTTCCCGCCCTGACCGCGGGGCGGGGAGAGATGAGTTTGGCTGACCAATAAAAGACAACGCAAAGCTCTCAATTTCAACGGATTCGGTCACCACCACCGGGCGGGCGAGTCCTCGGGCACCGGCGCGTAGCGCTCGAACTGCATGTGGTAATCGGCGCGACCCTGGGTCAGCGAGCGCACCGCCGTCGAGTAGCCGAACATGGCCGAAAGCGGAACCCGGGCGTCCACCACCTGGGAGCCGGCCAGGACCCGGGTCTCGGTTATCTGCCCCCGGCGGGTGGAGAGGTCCTTGAGCACGTTGCCCAGGAACTCCTCGGGGCAGGTGACCTCGAGGCTCATCACCGGCTCCAGTACGATGGGGCCGGCCTTGGCGCAGGCCAGGTGGAAGGCGCGGAATGCGGCCGCCCGGAAAACCTCGGCGGAGGAAAGCTCCTCATCGTACCCGGCGTCCACCAGGCGACATCGCACGTCCACCAAGGGGTACCCGGCGACGACGCCCACCTGCATCCCCTGCCGGCAGCCCTCCGCTATCGCCTCGTGGTAGGGCTTCGACAGGCCATCCACCCGACCGGAGAAGGAGAACCCCTCCCCGGAGCCCGCGGGCTCGACGGCGACGCGGACTTTCGCGAACTGCGGCTTTCCGGCGAGCTGGCGGCCCAGGGTGAACTCCTCCTCGCCGACGCCGGAAACGGATTCCCGGAAGGCTATCTGGGGCTCACCCACCCGACAGCGGACGGCGAACTCCCGCTGGAGCCGGTCCACGATTATTTCCAGGTGGAGCTCCCCCATGCCGGAGATGATGCGCTGGCCGGTCTCGGCGTCCTCGGCCACGGTGAAGGTGGGGTCGTCCTCGGCCAGGCTCTCCAGGGCGTCGGCGAGCCTCTTCTCGTCGGCGGTGGAACCGGGCTCGATGGCCACCCGCATGACCGGCTCGGGGAACTCGATCATCCCCAGGGCGATGGGGTGGTCGCGGTCGCAGAGGGTGTCGCCGGTGCGGCAGCCCTTGAGCCCGACGGCGGCGCCTATCTCCCCGGGGCCCAGTTCCGCGATGTCGGTCTTCTTGTTGGCGTGCATCTCCAGGAGGCGTCCCACGCGGACCCCGCGCCCGGTGTGGCTGTTCAAGAGCGAATCCTTGACCTTCAGCGTCCCCGAGTAGGTGCGGAAGAAGGTCAGCTTGCCGAAGAAGGTGTCGGAGGCCGTCTTGAAGACGTAGGCCGTCAGGGGCGCCCTGGGGTCCGGCCTGCGCTCCTCCTCCCGCTCCGTTTTGGGATTGATCCCCTTCACGGCGCCGCGGTCCAGGGGACTCGGCAGGAAGTCCACCACGGCGTCGAGGACCGGCTGGACGCCCCTGTTTTTGAGGGCGCTCACCGCCAGGACCGGCTGGGCGGCGCCCCTCAATGTGGCGGCCCGGATAGCCCGCTTCAGCGCCTCGACGGGAACCTCCGCGTCGGAGAGGTAGAGGTTGAGCACCTCGGTGTCATACTCCGCGACGGCGTCCAGCAGCCTCGACCGGTACTTGTCAAAGATACCCTCCAACTCGACCCTTGTGTCATCGGGCAGCTTTTCCAAGGGAACGCGCTCCACGTTTTCACCCAACTCGCCGTTGAAGGTGACGTACTCGGCGGTCACCAGGTCCACGACACCGCGGAAGGCGTCCTCGGCGCCCACGGGCACGGTGACGGGGACCGGATTCGCCCCGAGCTTTTTGACCATGCTCTCGAGGGCGCGGTCGAAGTCGGCGCCCACGCGGTCCATCTTGTTGATGACCGCCAGGCGCGGGATGCCGTAGTGCGTCGCCTGGCGCCAGACCGTCTCGGACTGGGGCTGCACCCCGGCCACGGCGCAGAAGACGCCGACGGCCCCGTCCAGAACTCTCAAAGAACGCTCCACCTCGACGGTGAAGTCTACGTGGCCCGGTGTATCTATTATGTTGATGCGGTGCCCTCGCCAGGAGCAGGTGGTGGCGGCGGAGGTGATGGTTATACCCCGCTCCTTCTCCTGCTCCATCCAGTCCATCTCCGCGGTGCCCTCGTGGACCTCGCCGATCTTGTGCGTCTTGCCGGAGTAGTACAGGACGCGCTCGGTGAGTGTCGTCTTTCCGGCGTCTATGTGGGCCGTGATGCCGACGTTTCGGATGAGGGCAATCCCGGCCTTTTGTGGGTGTGGATCCACGGCTCGCGCTGTAAGGGTATAACCCGCCCGGGCGCCCCACGGTCATCCGCCCCGGGGAGGTCCCCGAAATAAGGGTCGTCGTTCTGTCGTAAAAGACCGCGGCGCGGTCCGCTCGGTGGCCGTTTTTTTAAAACGACCTTGGGGCTTTACCGCCCCCCAGGACCCCTTCTCGGTCGCGGAGAGAACCTGGCGGTTCCGGCGCGGCCCTAACGGGGTTTTTCGGCCAGTCGTCTTGCGGGGCGTTCAACGTGCAAGCGGGAACCCATTACCATTAGCGGCCCACCGCCTACACCCTTTAACCGGCCCCCTTGATCGGCCCTTCGAGCTTTTTAAAGGCTCGCGGGGTCGTCGTCACGGGGATTCGATTGTCCGGCTTCGCCTTTAACCGGCCCCCTTGACCAACTCGCTCAACACAATGGTGTGATTAGCGGTAGGTCGCAGGGTAACGATTTTCAGGGCTTCGCCTTTAACCGGCCCCCTTGACTGGTCCTTCGAGCTTTTTAAGGCTCGCGTGGCTGTCATCGCGGGGATGGTCGTCCGGCACTTAACCGGCCCCCTTGACTGGCCCTCCTGGTCCGAGGAGGGGTCGGTGCGTATCCCGTCGCGTGGAGGGGACGGCACCGAATCCCCTGGTGATTCCCCCGAGGGGGAAGTCTTAGAAACGGAAGTGGGCGAAGGCCTTGTTGGCGTCGGCCATGCGATGTGTGTCCTCGCGTTTTTTGACGGAGGCGCCCACCCCGTTGTGCGCGTCAATGAGCTCCAGGGCGAGTTTTTCGACCATGGAGTGCTCGTGTCGTTTGCGGGCGAAGGAGATTATCCAGCGGATGCCCAGGGCGATCTTGCGTTCCGGTACGACCTCGATGGGGACCTGGTAGGTTGCGCCGCCGACCCGTCGGCTCTTGACCTCCAGGTTGGGCTTGACGTTGCGCAGGGCGTCCTGGAAGACTTTTATGCCCTCGGTGCCCGTTTTCTTCTCGATCATGGTCAGGGCGGGGTAGAAGATGTTCTCGGCGACGGATTTCTTGCCCTTGTGCATGAGGCAGTCTATGAAGCGGGTGACGAGTGGCGATCCGTAGACGGGATCGGGGGCGAGGTCGCGGCGCTGGACTTTTGCTCTGCGGGGCATGGGTTATTTCTCCCTCTTGGTGCCGTACTTCGAGCGCTGCTGTTGCCGTCCGGTGACGCCGATGGAGTCGAGCGTCCCGCGGATGATGTGGTAGCGGACGCCCGGCAGGTCTTTGACGCGACCGCCGCGCACCAGCACGATGGAGTGCTCCTGAAGGTTGTGCCCCTCGCCGGGGATGTAGCTGGTGACCTCGATGCCGTTGGTTAGCCGGACGCGGGCGACCTTGCGCAGGGCCGAGTTCGGCTTTTTCGGGGTCACGGTCCACACGCGGGTGCAGACGCCCTTTCGTTGGGGGCAGGCGTCCAGGGCCGGGGCCTTGGTTTTCTTCTTTTTGAGTTGGCGGCCCTTGCGCACGAGCTGGTTGACGGTCGGCATGGGGCGAAAATCCCTTCGTTCTATCGGAGGAAACGTTAAGGAGCACCCACGGCACCGCGGAGGGGCGGGGGTGCGAATCCGCCGGATCGAGACTCCGCCGCTTTCTAGTCGCCGGAGGGACGTGGTCTGCGGCGGGGCGTAAGAATATGATAGGTACGGCGGGTATGTCAAGGGGTCGGGATGCGCCCGGCGTGTTCGACGGAATCGGCCCCCTTGCCCCCGGGACCGGCGGGGGATTAAACTAGGGGCGTGAAGGCTGCCTCCATCGCGTCGTGGGTCAAAAAGAAGCGCTGGCCGCTCGTCGTTTTCGCGGCGGCCCTCCTCCCACGCCTGGTGTTCATCCTCACCACGTCGGCGCAGCCGTTCTACCGGGCCAACGTCGCCGACGCCTACGAGTACGAGGTATTGGCGGACAAGATTCTGGCCGGGGACCCGGGGGCGGGCGGGGAGGTCTTCTTCCACTCCTCGGCGGGGTACCCGTACATCCTGGCGCTCATCTGGGCGGTGTTAGGAAAATCGCTGCTGGCGGCGCGTCTCGTCCAGGCGCTGGCCGGGGCGCTGAACGCGGTGGTGATTTTTCTCCTGGCCCGGCGGCTGTTCGGGGGGGAGACGGAGGGGGATAAGAGGCGCGGGGAAATCGTGGGGCGCATCGCCGGGTTCGGCGCGGCGCTCTACGGCTACCTCGCCTTCCTCGAGCTCGACCTCTTGATGACCGCCTACGAGCTTCTGGCGCTGAACTTGGGGCTCCTGGCCCTGGTGAAGTTCCTGGACGAAAGGCGGTGGCGGCACCTGGTCGGGGCGGGGCTGGCCTTCGGCGTCGCCAGCCTGGGCCGGCCCAACGCCTGGCTCGTCGCGGTCGTCCTGGCGTTGTTCATCGTCGTCGTCCTGTGGCGCAGGCACGGTTGGAAACCGCTCAAGGCGCTGGGCGCCGGGGTGCTGGTCGTGGGCCTGTGCTTCATGCTCATCCTGCCCGTCACGCTGCGCAACGCCCTGGCGGCCGACGACCCGGTCCTTCTGACCTCCAACGCCGGGATAAATTTCTGGATCGGCAACAACGAGAACGCGACGGGTTACTGGGGCGTGCCGGGCGACATGCGGGACCGGCTGTTCGAGTCGAGCCGGAAGCGGGCCGAGGCGGCCTCGGGGCGGGCGCTGAAACCGAGCGAGGTGTCGGCCTGGTGGATGGACCGGGCGGGCGAGTTCATCGTGAAGAACCCGGCCCAGGCGCTGGGGCTCTTCGGCAAGAAGGCGCTCCTCTTCTTCAACGCCTACGAGATGCCCAACCACCTGGACTACTACTTCGTGCGGGACCGGGGGGGCTGGGCGCTGTGGCTGATGCCGCTGGGCTTCTGGCTGGTGATGCCGCTGGGGCTCGCCGGGCTGATTCTGTGGCGGCCGTGGGGGGATAAGCACCGGCTCGTCGCGGTGTTCATGATTCTTTACTTCCTTATAGTGGTTGGGCTGTTCGTGACGGGCCGGTACCGGGCGCCGGTGGTGGGCCCTTTGATTCCCTTCGCCGCCTGGGCGCTCCACGACCTGGGGCGCAAGCTGCGGGGGAAGGACCGGCGCGGGCTGGTGAAGACGGCCGTGGTCCTCTTGCCCGCCGCGGTTTTGGTCAACTGGGGCACCTGGCACACCGCCGAGGCGGCCTACAGCTGGGGCGTAATGGCCGAGGCCTGCGACCGCCTGGGGGACGAGGGAGGCGCGGTCCGTGCGCTGGAGGAGGCCGTCCGCGAGGAGCCTGACAATCCCTTCTTCTACAACAACCTCGGCCTCCACGCCCAGGCGAGGGGGGACCTGGAGGAGGCGGAGCGACTGATGCGCGAGGGCTACGAGCTGTCGGATAAAAACCCGGACAACGCGGCCAACCTGGCCCAGGTGCTGGCGCAGCGTGGTAAGGAGGGCGAGGCGGTCACCGTGCTCCAGGACGCGCTGGCGAGGGACCCGCGCCACGCCGGCTGCCTGTCGAACCTGGCCGCGGTGTACTTCCAGCTCGGGCGGCCCGACATCGCCCTGGGGTACGTCGAGGAGTCGCTGCGCTGTGGCGGCGGGGCGCCGCAAACCTATTCCCTGGCGGTTTACGCCTGCCTCTCCCTGGGGCGGACGGACCGGGCGGAGCGGTACCTGGACCAGGGGCTGGCGCTCTTCCCCGAGGACCAGGGGCTCCGGGTGACCCAGGTTCAGCTCCTGGTTTCCACGGGCGACCTCCCCGGGGCAAGGGAGGCCCTCCGGCGGGCGCGGGAGCTGCCGGGGAACGACCCCCGCCTCGGGCCGCTGGCCGCCCAGCTCGGAACCTGACGCATGGCCGATTTACGAAAAATATCGCCGGACCGGCCGCCGCGGGAGGGCGACTGGCCGACCTTCTGGCGACTGGTCGAGGCGCTGGCCGGGCTAGGACCGCTCCGGTTGGCCGTTTTAGAAAAAAACCGCTTCGCCCGGGCCATGGACATTTTGGGGAAACCCTTCGGCCTGGGGCTGACCGGCTTCGACGCCTATTCCTGGGCCGGGACGGTCTACCTCGCCGAACGTTTGTTCGGTACGCGAACCGGCTATTTAATACTGCGACACGAGGCGGTGCACATCGTGGACCAGCGCCGCGTGGGCCTGGTCCCGTTCATTCTGAGCTACATTCTATTCCTGCCCGCGGGGCCGACCCTCCGGGCGATGTGGGAGTGGCGGGGATACCGGGAGACGCTGCGGGCGTCGTTCGAGCGGGGGGCGGAGCTCGCGCGGCGCCGGGCGACGGGAATCGAAAAACAATTCACCGGCAAGCGGTACGTTTTCATGTGGCCCTTCGGGGGGATGGCCCGGCGCTGGATTCGGCGGGAGTTGGAACGTCTGGAGCGGTCGGGCGGCAAGTGTCATCCGGGGATGGAGCGCCTGGACCGGGTGTTTGAAAAAGCGCCCCAGGCCGAGCGGGGGGAAACTATCACCGCCCCGCGGTCCATCATTGATTGACACCCCCCATCTATGATTAAATGTAGCTTAGTATGAAAATAACCCTGCGCATCGTTTTTGTACTACTTGCCCTGTACCTCCCCGCGGCCCACGCCGAGGAGTCAACGACGACCCAAACGCTGAAGCTCCACGCCGACTACTGCGAATACACCTTCTTCCTCACCGAAAACGCCACAGATCCCTACCTCATGAGTTTCAACCTGCAATACACCTGGGGCGAATCCTTCTATGGCGGTCCGGTCGCGCACATGAAGCTGGACTGGTGCCATCCCTACTACGAACACCCGGCCGGGCCCGCCGTGGATTTCGGCGCGGGTGGCGTGTTGGGCTTCAACGTGGGCAATCTGGAAAAAGTCGCCATCCACTTCGCCCTGATACTGTGCGCCGAGTACAAGCCCAGTGAAAAGCATGAAAAATTCGGAGGCTTCTTCCTCCTCAATATCGGTCCGAGCTTCAACCTGGGCGGCGGTTGGCGCCTTTCCGTAGAAGCGGATTATCTAATCGCCGCGCTGGGCCTCGGCCTCGGCGTGAGCTGCAGCTTCTGATGTAGGAGCGGACCGACCTAAAGGTCGGCCCCTACGAGGTTCATTCCGACGTGCGACAATACGACGTAGGGGCGAGTGTCCACACCCGCCCGCCATCCCTCCATCATTCCCCTAAATGTAGGGCGGGGATTTCAATCCCCGCATCTTTCACACCTTACCCTCACCCCAGCCCTCTCCCTGGAAGGGAGAGGGGG
>Ga0315289_10000288_pt1 | contig 80462 bp, 68 predicted proteins | sample YL17G11_40_MG_FD_203452 | JGI IMG/M metagenome (GOLD analysis project Ga0315289, IMG submission 203452) | Sediment microbial communities from Yellowstone Lake, YNP, Wyoming, USA - YL17G11_40 | ecosystem: Environmental > Aquatic > Freshwater > Lake > Sediment | place: USA: Wyoming | collected...
GGCACGCCAACGTAGCCACCACAAGCGTCTACCTCCACGCGAGCCAAGCGGACCTCCACCAGGCAGCCCGCGCCCTGGAGCTCGCCGACCTGGAAGCCGTCGAAACCGTTTCGCAGATTGATAGAATGACGACATCCAGTTGACATTCGGTGCATCATGTATTAAGATGTATCATATTGTGCCGTCTTCGGCGGGCTTCCAAGGAGAACCTGAGTATGGCTGAAAGAACCGTAATCACCGGTGGAGCAGGCTTCATCGGCTCGCATCTTTGCGATTACTTCCTCGCGAAGGGCCACGAGGTGGTTTGCGTGGATAACCTGATCACCGGCAAGGCAGCCAACTTGGAGCACCTCATCGGCCATCACGATAGGTTCCAGTTCATCAAGCACGACGTGACGGAGTACCTCCACGTCGGCGGGCAGGTGGATAACGTGCTGCACTTCGCTTCGCCCGCAAGCCCAAACGATTACCTGAAGTTCCCCATTGAAACCCTCAAGGTAGGTGCCCTCGGCACACACAAGGCGCTCGGGCTGGCAAGGGAAAAGAACGCGCGCTTCCTCCTCGCCTCCACCAGCGAGTGCTACGGCGATCCGCAAATCCACCCGCAGCCCGAGGACTACTGGGGACACGTGAATCCCGTCGGACCGCGCGGCGTTTACGACGAGGCGAAGCGCTTCGCCGAGGCATTGACGATGGCCTACCACCGCACGCACGGCCTTGACACCCGCATCGTCCGCATCTTCAACACATACGGTCCCCGCATGAAGCTCGACGACGGCCGCGCGCTGCCCACCTTCATGGTCCAGGCGATCAAGGGCGAGCCGCTGACCGTCTACGGCGACGGCTCGCAGACGCGCAGCTTCTGCTACATCGCCGACCTGCTGGACGGGATCTGGCTCCTGCTCCAGAGCGAGGAGCACGAGCCCGTCAACCTCGGCAATCCCGACGAAATAACCATCCTGGAATTCGCCCGCGAGATCATCGAGGTCACGGGCTCCAGCAGCGAGATAGCCTTCAAGGCGCTGCCGCAGGACGACCCTCACGTGCGCCAGCCGGATATCACGAAGGCCCGCCGCGTTCTCGGCTGGGCACCGAAGGTTGAGCGTCGAGAAGGTTTCCTCAAGACGGTACCCTACTTCCGCGAACGCGTCCTCGGCGGCGCGGAATAGCAGCCGGCTTGGGCTACCCTGTGTGGCACACGCTGTGCTGCCGGCCCCCTACCCTACCCAGGCTCTCACGCCGTCGAACCAGTGGTCGTGAGTGATGTCCAGGATGCCCATCCAGGTTGCATCGGCTATGGAGAAACTACCACCATCCGCATGAACCTCATCAACGTCGCCGTCCGAGTCGTCCTCGCTTATGACGCCCTTCACCTTCACCTTACTCAAAGCGCCCGCATAGATGCTGCTGTTGTAGAAATCCTCGCCCACAGACAACGACTTCATAAGACCCCCAACCTGGATAGAGGCGTTGCGAATGCCGCCGGTGACGCTTATCTTGCCTACGCCGCCGGTAGTCTCCAGGGTGCCGAGGAAATCGCCGCCTTCGTAGAGCCGCGTCAGTTTGTCCCTTTGAGCTGTAACCGAGATCTTCCCGAGCAAGCCCGCCACGTAGACATCGCCGTTCAGGTCCCCACCCTTGATGTCGAGCGTCTTCAGCGACCCCCAGATGGTGATACTGGAGCCGAAGTCGCCACCGAATGCTATCTTGCCAACATCGCCAAGTGCCACCAGGTCGCCGTGATAGCCGCCCGACCTGATGCTAAAGGATTTCAGCGAAAGCCCCTTCGCGCCCGTCCCGCCGATCCAGATGTCTGCCGAGACATCGTGGCCCAGCATGACAGAGCCTACTGCACCAGGGCTGCAGATGGCCGTGAGATCTGACGTATCTCCGTCCCCATCTATATCGGGGTCGAATCTCCAGCCGCCCTCGGTTGTGAATCCGTTTATGTCAGTGCCCTCGATTCCAGCCGGCAGCTTGATTTTGCCTATAGGTCCTTCACTGACCAGAAGCTCCAGGGGAGGGGTGCCCTGCCGACTGTCGAGCACATTTGACAGGCCAGCGTTGTTCTCCACCACAATGCCAAGCCCGGCACTGTTAGTCCCGTCTCCGAAGAGCTGGACAGAGTTGATAATCGCGTCGCCCATCTTACCAGGGTCGACCAGGATGTCCGTCACCCCGGGCTGGAAGACCACGGGATGCCAGGCGACGTTGGGCGCAGTCACACCGTTGGAGGCGTCCGTGTCGTAAATCACAACGAAGACACCGTCGGCATACTCCCGCCACGCTACCGGCCAGAGGCTCGTGAACTGCACTTCGAGAGGCGCGGAATGCGCGGACTCGTTTCCTGCGGCATCAACCAGCGTTGCAGTGTAGTCGAATGCCCCAAGCGGCTGCTCAGACAACTGCTCGCTTGTGCCTGTTTTGTAGATGCCTGCGTCGTCGCCAACGATCGGAGCTTCCGAGACAAGCCCGCCATCCCGGTAAAGCCTGAAATAGAGACCTGCGGGCACGACGACATCGAAGGCGGGCGTCCTGATGGCAGTTACATTGTTGTCGTCAATGCCGGTGTCACTTGTCGCATGAAGGTCCGGCGCCCCAGGCACAGAGGGAGCCGCAGTGTCTATGGTTGTCGGGTCGGTGTCCACGACCGCATCCTCTCCGGGGGCGGTAAAGGTCACGTAAACAGGATAGAGTCCGTCCGATAACGCCGAACTGGGGGTATACTGGTAGGTCCCCGCGTCCCCAACCACGTCGGTTACGTCTATTACGCCATCGTTCTCCCAGTCTATTTCTATTGTCCCCGCCGCGCTTAGCGTGACGTCGTAAGTCGGCGTGCTGTCATTGGTGATGTGGTCCGTGGCGCTTATCCCGCTGTCACCGGCGGCCTGAAGATTCACGAGAGTGACCGTCGACGGGACCTCAAAACTGTCAGACCAGATGTCCGAGGTGACTCCAGTTTCGCTGAAGATCGTGCGGAACTCGATGGTATGAGAACCCAACACCATACACGGCACGTCCTGACCAACGGACGTCACGTACTGCCCGTACGCGTTTCCGTCCACCCACCCCGCACCGTCCAGGTTGTACTGAATGCGGTCTACCGTGTTCGTGGTGATGTCATGCCCATATCCCCAAGGGTTCAGATTGTTAAGCACTTGGACCGAGCTTGAACCGGTGAAAGTGTATTGCCCAGAACCGACATCGTAACTGCCCGAGCCACTCAGCGAGAGCGGCACATCCAGCACGTCAAAGATGCCGTCTGCATCCGAATCCTGCCAGCCGATCATGTAGGCGGAAGTCGGCGAGGTCACATGCGCGGCATAGGCAATGTCCTGCAAGGAAGCCTCGGCCATGATTGAGCTCACTCGCGAGCCGGGGCTCGGATTCCAATCGTAGGCGTTCAGGTTCTGTGTATTGTAGTAGCCCGAACGGTCGGTATAGAAATCGGAGCCCGGATACTCGTCGAGCGCATAGAAGATGTGTCCGGTCTCGTGGGCGAGCACCTGCCCCATGTTGCCAATGCCCCAGCCGTTATTATCGTAGGTCATCACTGCGAAAGGCCCGCCCAGGTAAGCATAGGCGAAGTAGCCGTCCGTGAACATGCCGTCCGCGTCGGCTGAGGAATCCACAACGAAGACCGTGTAAGCCCAGTGCGCGTCATTGGCGGTCCGCTGGTCGTCGTTCCAGTACGCAAGGTCCGTCCAGATCGAAGACGCTGTGTTGTAGCCCACAAAATCGAGAAAATCGTTGATCCACAGTGATTCGTCGGATTGTGGATGTCGTATCGGCTCGTAACCTGTCGGCACGGGGCTGGCCGCGTAGGTGAAGTCAATATGAAAGTCGAGGTCATGCAGGGGCGAAACAGCCGGATACGACTGGAAGGTCGTCTCCCACCAGGTAAGGCCCTCTGTGATCTCGGCCTCGACGGAAGTAATCTCCCCCGCTGTCCAGTTCTCAGTCTGAGTGTCAATGCTGCCATTGGACTCCAGCAACACCACCGTGACCCAGATATCTCCGATCATGAATTCCGATGGGTCCTCGAAGGTTGCACCATAGGGCCGCAGGCCGGTCGGCGGCGGGCTGTCCTTCGCATCCAAACCCGTTTCCAGTGGACGCACAAAGGCATCGGGCAGCATCACCTGACTTCCTGATGCGGAGCCCGAATCTACATATTCGAGCGAGCTTGCAGGTTCGGCGGGGTCTGGCCCCAGGTTCGCAGCCAGCGCGTCGCCGCCGGCCAGAGCTTCCGTAAACAGGTGCTCAGTCCCTGGTAGTCCGCTCAGCAACATCCTTGGCTCAAGCAGCTCCAGCTCCAACGACTTGGATGCATGAGAGTTGCGGCCCCTTGTCGCGTACAACCGTTCCAGGACACTCATGGCGTCCCTCCCCAATGGAATGCCTGTGCAGGCGCAAAGACCCAGCCCCCGCTCCCGCGGCGCTCCTTTACTTCCTCAAGGTTGTGCCGCCGACAAGCAAAGGGAACGGGAGTATATCGTTTCCTGGCGGAATGTCAAGGCTTTCTTGTCTGGCATTTCTTGCATCACAAGAAACTTCTCCCAGCCCAAGGCGTGGCGTCGGGTGGTCGAGCGCTATTGCTCGGCGCGGTAGTTGCGCGCCATCTCGATGTAGCGCCGCGCCTGGTCCGGGCTCTCGCACGGAACCACGTAGTGCGCATTGCCCACGAGCAGCCGTGCGCGGATGCCCAGCTCGAATTCCTCTGCGCTGAGGCGTAATCGGTCCAATGGAACGTCCCCCGCCAGGGATCTGGCCTCGCGGAGTCTCGGCAGCAGCGGGAACGATTCTCCCCCGTGAAGGTCGTTGCCCACCTGGACGGCCAGCAGTCCCTTAAGCTTTGCCACGTGGGGCAACAGATCGAAGACCGCCGTGCCGTGCATGTGCATCATGGCTCCGCCGATGCGTTGCAGGAGGCGGCTCTGGTAGTCGAGCCCAAAATCGACATACGTCCGCGGGTGGCAAAGCGTGTAGGCGTCGACACTCTCCGAGACTGTCCCCTGCATCGGCCCTCGGCCGGTTAGGGGGTGGCCGCCCGAGACGGCCCGGTTGTGGGGTCCGATGACGCGTTCCTGGTGCCGCAGGAACCACTCGTTCAGCTCGATCCCGAATTCCATCAGCCGGCGAAGCTCATCGGGAAAGGCGAACAGGTCGGTGTATGCTTGCGTCGTGCCGCGTAACTCGACGGCGAGATTCAAGGCGTCGATCAGGATGAAGTGGCCGAGGAAGAACTCCTTCCCGCTGCGGCAAGCCGCAAGTTCCAGGATCTTCAGCACCTGTTTGAGGACCGGACTGTCGTCGTCGAGCCTGAGTTTGTCGAGGGCGTCCCACGTCGGCAGAAGGGGCTCAGCGCCGGAGCAGGTGTGGCTGGCGCTGCCGATGTAGCGTATCTTTCCCCCCAGGAGCCCGGAATACACCGACTCTCCGAAGTGCACATGAGGGGAGGCGGATGGGAGGGTGTCGTCCTCAATCGCGTTGGTCGTCTCTGCATTGAGCTGGCATTGGCGCACGACCCACTCGGCGTCGCTGTTGCAGAGGCAGTCCCGTTCCTTCCAGGTCTGATCGCGCCCCTCGAACTCCGCCTGGGCGGCGGGCGAACGGGGAAGCGACACGCTCAGGAGGATCTCATGGGGCATCTCCCGCCGCACCAGCCGCAGCCAACGGTCCATGACCTCTCTGAGGTTCTTTTTCATCGCTGTCCAGTTTAATGACGGCCAGCGGGCAGTCAAGCATCTCATGGCTCCTTGGCTGGACGCGCGGGCTCCGGTTCCGTGCAGGCAGCTCACTTGACAGCTAGGTGGAGCATGTGAAACAATGCAGTGCTTCGTGCTGCCGCCGTGTACGACATGCTACATACGGACCCGCGGCACCTATCCCAAGAGGTTTTCAGCAGATGACTAATGACACGCTTCAGATACGATGGCACGGCCGGGGCGGTCAGGGCGCCAAGACGGCTGCCGCGATGGTGGCAGAGGTGGCGGTCCTGGCGGGCAAGAACGCCCAGGGCGCGCCGGAATACGGCGCCGAACGCGAGGGTGCGCCCATCAGAGCCTACACGCGCATCAGCGAGAAGCCCATCAGAACCCATGACGCCATCTACTACCCGGACGTGGTGATCGTGTTGGACGAAACACTCCTGGAAGCCGAGAGTGTGGACGAAGGGCTGGCGGATGACGGCGTCCTGCTGGTGAACACAAGCAGGTCGCCGGCCGAGATTCGCAAGGCGCTGGGCCTCACAGGACGCAAGATTTACACAATTAACGCCACCGGCATCGCGCTGGAAGAGATCGGCAGGCCAATACCGAATACGGTGATGGTCGGCGCCCTGCTGAAGGTAACGGGCGCGGTCGAGGTGAGTGAGATCGAGAAAAGCATCCGCAAGAAACTCGGCTCGAAGCTCAGCACAGGGATGCTTGAAGGCAACATCCGGGCAGTTGGGCGCGCCTTCAAGGAGGTCAACAGCGAGGATGAGTAAGAAACTACTCACAAAAGACGAGATGCCCCCAGGCGCCGTTGGCGAGGGCGGCACCATGAGCGAACTCTACACCGGCTCATGGCGCACCTACGCCCCCCTGACCGACTACGAGAAATGCACGCACTGCCTGATATGCTGGATCTTCTGCCCGGACAGCGCGATTGTCGTCAAGGACGGCAAGAAGCTCGGTACGAATTACCAGTACTGCAAAGGCTGCGGCATCTGCGCCACGGAATGCCCTGCGGATGCAATCACGATGAAGCTCGAGAGTGAGATCCCCGAGCAGCAGAAGAAAGCGGAGCAGCCGCAGGATAGGCCTGACAAGAAGAAGTGAGAGCCCGAGAGAGGACGACGAAAGGATCAACCTGCCATGAGTGAGAGAATGGCATTGACGGGCAACGACGCGGCAGCCTATGCCCTCAAGCAGATCAACCCGGACGTAGTCGCCGCATATCCCATCACGCCCCAGACCGAGTTGATGCACAAGTTTGCAGAGTACGTCGCCGACGGCGAGGTGGACACGGAGTTCATCCCCGTGGAGAGCGAGCACAGCGCCATGAGCGCGGTGGTGGGCGCTTCGGTTGCGGGCGCGCGCTGCAGCACCGCAACCAGTTCCTGCGGGCTTGCGCTGATGTGGGAGATATTGTACGTGGCCGCGAGCTGCCGCTGCCCCGTCGTCATGCCCGTGGTCAACCGCGCACTCAGCGCGCCCATCAACATCCACTGCGACCACAGCGACACAATGGGCGCGCGCGACGCCGGCTGGATACAGATCTACTCCGAAAACTGCCAGGAAGCCTACGACAACATCATCCAGGCCGTCCGCATCGCAGAGCACCCCGACGTGCAGCTCCCCGTCATGGTCACCTTCGACGGCTTCATCGTCAGCCACACCCTCGAGGGCCTCGAAGTCAACGACGACGACGCCGTGAAGAAGTTCATCGGCGAATACAAGCCCGAGCATACGCTGCTCGACGTTGACGACCCGCGGACCTTCGGCATGTTCTCACTCCAGAACTACTACTTCGAGTTCAAGAAGCAGCAGGTCGAGGCGATGCAGCGGGCGCTGAAGGTCATTCCCGAGATTGCCAAGGAGTACGAGAAGCTGACCGGCCGCGCCTACGGCCTCCTGGACCCATATCGCTGTGACGACGCCGAGGTGGTGATCGTTGGACTGGGCTCAACCATGGGCACCGCGAAACAGGCCGCAGACGAGGTGCGCGAGGAAGACGGCATCGCGGCCGGCGTGCTGAAGATGCGCTGCTTCCGCCCGTATCCTTTCGCCGAGATCCGCAAGGCGCTCTCCAAGGCGGCGGTGGTCGGCGTAATGGATCGCGCCATATCGTTCGGCCTCGGCGGGCCGCTGTTCAACGAAGTGCGCTCAGCGCTCTACGGCGGTGAGAAACCACTGGTGAACTTCATTTACGGTCTGGGCGGCAGGGACCTCCCACTCGACGATGCAAGGGAGGTCTTCCGCGCACTCGCAAAGGTCAAAGACACCGGAAAGACCGGACCCGAGACGCGTTACATCGGGCTGAGAGAGTAGCAGATCTTCGATCTGCGATTTTCGGTTCTCGGTTTGACAAGACGAAAACCGAAGTCATTGAAGAGGTAGCAAGATGCCAACGACAAAGCTCAAAGAGCTGGGCAACATGGAAGAGCTCCTCACCGGGGGGCACGCCGCGTGCCCGGGGTGTGCCGGGCCGGTGATTCTTCGCCAGGTGTTGCTGGCCGCCCAGCAGGACGATGTCTATGTGGTCGGCAGCATCGCCACAGGCTGCATGGAGGTCTGCACCACCATCTACCCCAACTCCGCCTGGCGAATACCCATGGTGCACTGCGCCTTCGAGAACGCCGCAGCGACCATCAGCGGCGCGGAGACCGCCTACCGCGCACTCAAGAAGAAGGGCAAGGTGGACAAGGACATCCGCTTCATAGCCTTCGGGGGTGACGGCGGGACTTACGACATCGGCCTTCAGTCGCTGTCCGGCGCGCTCGAACGCGGCCACAACTTCACATACATCTGCTACGACAACGAAGCCTACATGAACACCGGCATCCAGCGGAGCGGCGCGACCCCACGCGGTGCCTTCACCACCACCGCCCCCGCCGGCAAGGTGTCTCCGGGCAAGACGGAATGCAAGAAGGACCTGACCGCAATTGTTGCAGCACACGGCATCCCATACGTCGCCCAGACCTCACCACATCGAGCGCGCGACCTCATGGAGAAGGTCCAGAAAGCTGTGCGGACCGAAGGGCCGTGCTTCATCAACGTCCTGAGCCCCTGCCCTCGCGGCTGGCGCTTCAAGCCCGAGGACAGCATTCAGATGTGCAAGCTCGCCGCTGAGACCTGCGTCTGGCCGCTGTATGAGATTGAAGACGGTAAGGTAAAGATCAACTACAAGCCGCGCGAGAAGAAGCCCGTTCGCGCGTGGCTCGAAAGCCAGGGGCGCTTCAAGCACCTGTTCAGCGCGAAAAACGAGGCCGTCATCGAGCAGTTCCAACAGGACGTTGACCGCAAATGGAACGCCCTGCTCAAGAGAGAAGAGACGGGCACGTAGGCGGATCAAGGGGCGGCAGCAGCAAGCAGTGATCAGTAGTCAGTCACCAGTCATCGGTGATCGGTGCTTGGGGCGCTTGCTTTGCCTTTGCTTCTGCCGTACAGGCATGCCAGCACACCGAGGCAAAGGCCGCCCATACCCAACCCGTAGATGTAGAAGATCCCGCGGCTGATCAGCGTCACAGTGGCTGCCACGCTGTTGTCAACGCCGAATGCCGCACACAGCCCGATCATCGCCGTTTCCATGAACCCCACACCTCCGGGCGTGAACGAGACGTCACCGCAGAAACCCGAGATGGTCGTGATGATCAGCACCTCGAAGAAGCTGACGTCTGCCCCCAGCCCGGAGAAAAGCACGTAATTGGCCGTGCAGAACACGATCCACGCAGCCGCCGAGAGTAGAAGAGCCCTGGCAAGGGACTTGGGACTCGTTGCCACCCGGCCGACGGCGCCGAGCACGTTGTCAAGCTTGCGTATCACGTAGTCCTCAAAATGCTGGTAGGTGGCAAACCGGCGCCTGATGAACCTCAGCACGGCGAAGTCGTACATCGCTCGCAGCACTCTGCCCCGGAGCCCCGACCCTCCGCCGATGTGCCTGCGCAAGAGAAACCCGCTCACCACCCCGAGAACCACGAGGACCACGGCCGCTTCCAGAGCGATCTTTGAGGCAACGCTGACCGGGACATACAGCACCACGAAACACACCGAAATTAGCACAAAGGCCAGGAATACGACCGTGGAGCCCAGCTTGTCGGCCACCACAAGTCCGAAGTGGCGGCTCATCTCCCCGCCGAATACCTTCCACATGTAGTAAGCGCAAATCGGCTCGCCGCCCACGCGCGCTCCCGGCGTCACCACGTTGCCGAACACGCCGGCCATGTAGATCGGAAACATGGCGACAATGCTGCCGCGCTCCTCGCGCGTCATCAACATCTGCAAACGAAACGACCAGAGCAAGAAGACGGCGAAATTAAGCAGCACCGCGCTCCATAGCGACCTGGGATTCACGCCCTTTATCCCCTCAAGGATGGCCCGGAAGCCGATACCCCTGAGCACGAAGTACAGAACGACCATGACCAACAGGAAGGCCAGCACTTTCAGAGCCGTCCAGAGCGCCGTTCCCTTAGCCATTCGTCCCTTCCCTCTGAACGCGCCGCCGCCCTGGCAGAGAAGACCCATGGCAGGCAGTGAGCAGCAGGCAAATCATCGTGCTCGTGGCCCCGCACAAACGGATGAGAGTAGTAGTACTTTCACCCCATTCTCTTCACGACACTATACTGTCCCTCTCCGGCCGTATCAACCAACGCGGAGGGTGGCGATTCCCCACCTGTAGCCCCGGCCCGTTCGGCCCTCCGCGCCGGGCGAGAGAAGAACCTCACCTGACACCTGACCATTGCGGTTCCGCCGCACCTGATGTAGATTCTATGTGGCCGTTTTACTAGGCATGTTCCGTGCTGCACGGAAGGAGGGGGCTGTGTTCTTCGCGCTGCTTGGGCTGGTCGCTGCGGTCGCAGTGGGTGGCTTCTGGGTGCTCATGCTCGTCGACTGCATGATGCACGCGGAGGGCGACCAGGGGGCGCGCGGGAATGCTCCGCTCCTGGTGGCGATCCTGGTAACCGGGCCGGTTGGAGCAGCCATGTACTTCTTCAAAAAGGTGCTAAAGAGGGCAGCCGGCGGGAAAGCCGAAGGCGAGCTGCTGTGGATCGGCGCCGCGCTTCATGGCGTCTATCACGGGCTGGTGCTCATGCTTCTATTCGTCGCATGCGTGTTCGTGGTGCCGTCGTTCGCCGATGCCTTTCATGACCTGCAGGTGAAAATGCCTTACAGTTTCCAGGCCCTGCTCAACCTTTCGCGTTGGCTCATCATGTTCTGGTGGCTTGCCATCCCGGCGGCCGGGGTAGTGCTTGCCTGCGACGTGTTGTTGTATTGGGCCCTCAGACGCCTCACCATGCCAATAGTTGCTTACCTCTACGGCTCGGTGGTGGGAGGAGTGCTGATAATCACCTGCGGTCTGTCGATACTTGCGGTGTTTGCCTCGCGGATCAGCGTAGTCAATGCCATGACTCCGTGAGCCGACGGCGTCCGGCACACGGGCGCGCCGGGACACCTCACCCTGCAGCTTCCCCAAACAGGAATCTCACGCTGTTGATGTTGCACGCTTTCAGTCTCAGCTCTTCAGGAAGCGCGTCCAGGGCCTCTTTCTCATCCTCGTAGACAGCCTTCAGCCTAAACTCCGCATATGAACCCTCGCCCTGCTTTCTGCGGCAGATGTAGGAATAGGCCGGCGAATCGGTACCCCAGATGATCGTATCGGGGAACCGTTCGGCAAGGGCAATCATGACCGCCTTGTGGTCGGAGTAATCAGCGTCGAAACGCGCGGATGCCGGCGGAACCAGCGGGCTGTCATCGTGAACCATCTGCACCTGAATCTTCAGCGCGGCCGTATCGACCCAGACGTTCGGATACCCATCTGCAAGCTCGAGAAAGCCTTTGTCGAAGCTGATGCAATGGGCGAGACAGAAACGAAGGTCCTGATTCCGCTCGATGACTTTGAAGGCGTCTTCCGCCTGGCTGTATCCCTCATTAGGATCACAGCTCACGTGCAGCAGGAACGGGATATCGCGCTGTCGCGCGAACTCAAGGAAGTCGCGCCCGCGATCAAGGAGTCCGATCACCTTGGACTGGCAGAGCACGGGGGAGATCTTGATGCCGTAGATCGGAAACTCGCTCTCCAACTCTTCCATCTTCCTTATCTGTTCTCTGACCTTGCGCGCGGGGTCAACCGAGACAAATGGGAGGAAACGCTCCCGAAGCTCCGGACAGAACACGAAGATCTCGGACATCAGCATCCGGTTTTCGGTCCCGTACGGGACACTCGACAGAGGGTGCGCCGCCGGAACCATATCGCCTTCAACAAGTCCATTGACCTCGAAGAATAGATCGGGGCTGTAGGGAAACACGACGTTCACATCCACGCCGGCAGCGATCTGGCGGTAGTAGAGCCCTTCAAGGCTCTGGCCGTACGGGTATTCCAGGCAGGCGTAGGCCTTGAGACTGACCCCTACGTGCGAATGGATGTCGATGACTTTGCCGGTCAATCCTTCGGGCGTGACATGCTTAGCAGCCAACAACATCCTCAGAGGTTTGTGTGACGCCGAGGTAGTGCTTTCGTTCGCTTGTCTCGACGCCGCAATCGGCCGCGACGTCGCCGGAGAGCGTCAACTGGCTGTTGAGGATCTGCAGGATGCTCGCGGGGACAAGAGGCGTTACCGGCCCATGCGCCGCCAGCCGCGTGATGAAGCGCTGCCAGGATGATTCACCAAGGCTGAAGCAGTTCCAGAAGCTGACGAGCTTTGCTCCCGCGAGGTCTCTGGGGCCGATGCTGGCAGCCTTCGGCGGAACCCAGGACCAGTCACCGGCGCTGCCTGCATCCGCGTAAAGGCAGTTTTGACATACCGTGATCGGGTGCAGGTCAACTATGCGAGTGCCGGCCTGCAGATACGCGTCAATGTCGTCGCCGAACTCCGTGCCCAGATGCGGTTCGAAGAACGCGATGTGCCCGCACCAGCCGATGGCGCCGTAGCAAATGTCGGCCCCGCCCTGGTCCTCAATCATCTTGCTGTAATCGTTGACGTTCTCAGTAGTGGGGAAGTTGATCTGATCTTCGGGCATCCTCAATTCCGGGTCAATCCGCCCGAAGAGATCGTTCCACATCCAGTATTGGAAGCCGCCCCTCCACTCGCGAGGCGCCGTGTTGCCGTCCTGGTCAGCGTACTCGTCCATGTTGAACGTATGCACGTGGTGGCAGGGGATCCGAAGTTCGTTGATCATCTCTGCCACATACGCGTAGATGGGCCACGGCGCCGGCAGGATTATCACGTGTTTGCGGCCTTCATCAAGAGCGCGTTTGATCCCGCCGACAATGTCCAGAACGAACATGAAGTGAAAGGTCTGCAGGTCTTCAACCACGCGGATCCTGAAATTGGGGTTGGGGTGCTTGCAGATGTCTTCTTTCCTGATTCTCTTGACCCGCTCGCAGACCTCCTTGTCGCGGAAGGGCAGAAACTCCGCCAGCGCGTAGTCGAACTGGGCCACTTTCTCTCTCCTTTCTCAACCGAGATCATTCACAAAGGCGAATGCGTAGAGCTTGACCTTCTTCATGCGGAAGCGCAGCCTCATCGGCCCTCCGTGCAACGAGGACAGGTCAGAGTCGCCGCGCCACGTCACGGTGTGGCGCACGCTGTCACCGACAAAGGGATCGCAGTCCATCGCGCTGAAGCCGTCAACGGGGACTCCTTCTCGGCTCAGGACCTCAACCACCACTGAGCCCTCGCCGGCCCGGGCATTGATTACCAGCTTCCTGCCCTCGAACAGCAGCGGCCTGGTCGTCACCGTGCCTTCCGTGTCGCCGGCGTCCAGGGAAACGAAGCCGTCCAGGCGCAGCTTCGCCAGACCGATGCCCGCTGTCCGCGGCTTGTTGTTCCAGATGAGCCCTCCATGGTCGGTGTTGCGGGCGCCGTAGTAGATCCAGATTTCGTCACCCATCACCAGCGGCCGGCTCGTGGCTGACCTCCAACCTGCATCCCAATCGCCAAGCCTGCCGTTGGGGACAATCGGCTCCCTGCCGCCTGCGCGCTCCCAGTGGATGAGGTCACGGCTGGAGGTGAGTTGGATCTCGTCCGGACCACCCTGGTTGAGCTGACCGATGCGCCAGAGCTCAGCCGCGATGTAGAAGACGTCCACGAGGCCCAGGAACAGGCCCTCGTAGGGGAAGACGCACATGTGGTAGAGCTCGCCCCGGTAGTCCTCCGGCCAATCAAGGTCAATGACCTCCGCCTCCTTCGCCTCGGCGACGCGGATCGGAGCCATCTCGTCGTCCACTTCGTCGGCGACCAGCACGAGGACCGGCGGGGACCAGTTGACGTAGTCGTCGCTCAAGGACAGGCCCACGGACCGCCGTCCGGCGAACCTCCCCGCGCTCGGCCCTATCTTGGGGAAGGCCGCATACTTCGGCAGCGGCCCCGTCCAGTCCCCAGGCAGCGCGTCATGCGTCTTGCACGTCTTGCACTCGTCCCCGCCTTGGACGACAGGCTCTGCAGGGTGTTGCGTCCAGCGCAGGCCGTCGGAAGAGAAGAAAGGCATCCAGCAGCGGCCGGGCATGAGCCGGAGGCACTTGTAGACCCGTTCCGGTCCCTCGACGTCGCGCATTTCCGGGCAGTAATTAAGGCCCTCGTACGGGCCGTCGGGGACGATGTTGTTCTGTTTGGAGCCCTCGAACTCGGCCAGGCCCAACCGCGGCTTTTCCCATTCCAGGCCGTCCCGAGAGGTTGCGTAACAGACGCCCCCCTGGGCCATGTACCACATCTTGAAGGTCTTCTCCTCCTCGTCGTAGAGCACAGTCCCGTAGAACTGAATGCTACCGTTCCTGCCTCCGTCCCTCGTGGGCGCGAACTCCCATGGGAACTCGGGCACGAGGAGCGGATTCGCCTCGTGCTTCACGGCGGGGTTGAGCACTTGTGAGACGCCAACCATCTCGTCAACAACATGCTGGTCGATGAAGAGCTGCTTCTGCGAGCCAACGTCTGCAACACGATCCTTCAAGCTGGCCATTCCGGACCCTCCGGGCCCTACCCGAGCCATCCAGAGAATGCGAAGGAGTAGAGACTTGCCCGTCTGAGGTGGAAACGAAGCCTGATCGGCTCGGCACGCAGAGCTGACAGGTCCGAGTTTCCCTGCCACGTTACCGTGTGGCGCACAGCGTCGCCCGTAAAGAGGTCGCACTCGGCCGCGCTGAAGCCCTCGATGGGCGCTCCCCCCCTACTCAGGATCTCGACAGCCACCGAGCCCTCGCAGGCCTGGGCGTTGATCACCAGTTCGCGCCCGTCGAACTGCAGCGGCCTGGTCGTCACAGTGCCTTCCACCTCGCCGGCGTCCAGGGACACAAAACGGTCCAGCCGCAGCTTAGCCAGGCCGATGCCCGCGAGCGGGGATGCGCTGCCACGTCGTGCCTTTCGCGCTCGGGATTGGTGAAGCAGCGCGCTCGAGTGGCTGAAGCTCCTGCCGGTGTAGTAGATCCAAATCTCATCGCCCACCACGATGGGTGAGTTCGCAGTCTGGATCTGGCCTGAGTCCCAGTCCCCGGGCGAGCCCAAGGGGATGAACGGCTCCCTCTCGCCGGCGCGCTGCCAGTGTACCAGGTCCCGGCTCGAAGTGAGTTGCACGTCAACGATGCCGTCCACGTCGGCACCGTGGGTGCCTGACTGCACGCCGGCGTGAAAGACCCAGAGCAGCCCCAGAAAAGCGCCCTCGTGGCAGAAGCCTGTCATGCCGCAGAACTCGGACCGGCGGTCCTCCAGGGAGTCGAATCCGAAGGTGTCAGCGGCGGCCGTCAGCCGTTCATCGGCCAGCTCATCGTCAAGTGGGTCGGGCGCCAGCACCAGCGACGGAACCGGCCATGCGGCAAAGGTATCGGGGAAGGTCATCGGGCAACCCGAGAAACCCACGCAACGCCTCTCAAACCTGCCCACCCTCACCCTGAACTGCGGGAATGCCAGGTATTTGGGCGGAGGCGTCTTCTTGTAGAACACGCCCTCCGGAAGGTCCTGGGAGGACTTCCCGGTGGAGCAGACGTCGCCCAGGACGACAGCGGTCACAACCGGATTACTGGTCCCGGCCGTCCACGTCAGCCCGTCTCCAGAGTAGTAGACTGCCCATCCATGTTCTTCACGGCAGAGACTCTTGTAGTATTTCTCCGGGAGTTCAGATCCTACCATCTCCGGGGAGTAGACGATCCCCTCGGTGGGTCCGGGAAGCCCCGCGGCAAGGTTGTTCTTCGCTGAACCCCGGAAATCGGAGAGGCCCAGCGTGGGGCGCTCCCACCTCAAGCCGTCCGGCGACGCCGCATAGCACACGCCCCCCGGCACCGTGTACCACATCCTGAAGCGCTTCTCGCTCCGGTCATAGAGCGCCGTCGCCACTGACATCGAGGCCGCATCTTCCCACGCGGCCTCGGCCGTCAGCAACGGGTTGTCCCGATGCTTTTCAACTGGATTGAGCACCCGTGAGACGTTTGCCATCTGTTCGACGACGTAGTCATCCACGAATAGCTGCCTCGCCAGGCCGACATCCCTGACGCTCTTCCCGCCGCTCATGAGGGCCTCCCTTCAAGCGTAACCCGCGTCCATCCGGCGCTGCGACAAGATATCATGCCATCGCACCTTTGACAAGCTATCTGCGGATGCGGCAGCCATCCCGAATATGCCCTACTCTGACCATACCGGAGCCGCCAACCCGGAGGGCATCGGATCCACAAGAAGGGTCGAATGACTTGCGATGAGCATAAGTCCCGGTAGAATGTAGCATAGGGCTGGTTCCTTGCTGAAGAAGCGCGGAACATCATCGCCGGGTCGGGCAAGCGGAGGGCACAAATGGAGATAGCGATCAAGAAGATACTGTGTCCTGTCGACTTCTCGGAGAGCTCGGCTTACGCGCTGCGCTACGCACTGGCATTCGCGGTGGCCTATGACGCAGACCTGGAGCTGCTGCACGTGATGGAGATGCCGTTTCTTCCGCCCTATTCTACTACGGCAGCACCCGATCTGAGCATGACCATAGAGCGAATCATGCAGGAGTCCCAGCAGGCCCTGGACGAACTGGTTGAGAGGAACAAGGCGCTGCACCCCCGCGTCACTGGACGAATGGTTGTGGGAACGCCCTTCATTGAGATAATCAACGCTGCCAAGGAAGGCGGGGTTGACCTTGTAGTCGTAGGCACGCACGGCAGGACAGGGCTGAAGCAGATCCTGATCGGAAGCGTTGCAGAGAAGGTCGTGCGGAAATCGCCCTGCCCGGTACTCGCCGTCAAACACCCCGAGCACGACTTCATCATGCCATGAAGAGCCCGTTGACCGACAACGGAAGGCTGCTGCTGGAGAGCCGCTACCTGAAGAAGGATCCATCAGGCAAGCTCCTGGAGACGCCGGAAGAGATGTTCGCGCGGGTGGCGCGCAACGTCGCGTCGGCCGAGGACCACTACGCACGCGGCCGCCCCGCAGCCGAGGTCGAAGCCGAGTCCCTCGACGCGCTGCTCTCGCTGGATTTCCTGCCCAATTCCCCCACACTCATGAACGCAGGCCGACAGCTCCAGCAGCTCGCCGCGTGCTTCGTGCTCGGGATCGAGGATTCGATAGAGAACATCTTCGAAACCCTCAAGAACAGCGCCCGCATACACCAGAGCGGCGGCGGGACGGGCTTCTCATTCTCCCGCCTGAGGCCCAGAGGCGACTACGTCTCCACTTCGGGAGGCCAGGCCAGCGGCCCCCTCTCTTTCATCCGCATCTTCAACCAGGCCACCGAGGCCATCAACCAGGGCGGCTTCCGCAGGGGTGCCAACATGGCCATCCTCCGTGTGGACCATCCCGACATCCACGACTTCATCACGGCCAAGGAAACCGAAGGCGAACTGGTCAACTTCAACCTGTCCGTCGCCGTCACGGACGCCTTCATGGAATCACTTAGCGATGGCAACTCCTACGCGCTGGTCAACCCACGCACCGGCGAGGCGTGCGGGCGGGCCTCGGCCACGGAAGTATTCGAACTCATAGTCCAAAACGCCTGGAAGAACGGCGAACCGGGGGTTGTGTTCATAGATCGAATCAACGCACAGAACCCCACGCCGACAGTCGGCCTCATCGAAGCCACCAACCCGTGCGGCGAGGCGCCCCTGTTGCCGTTCGAGTCCTGCGTGCTCGGTTCCGTCAACCTCTCCCATGTGCTCGAAGGTGCGCCCCCCGCGTGCGCCATTGATTGGGACAAGCTCCGCCGGCTCGCCCGGATGGGGGTGCGGTTTCTTGACGACGTCATCACTGTGACGAGGTTCCCACTGCCGCAGATCGAGCAGATCACAACGGCCAATCGCAAGATCGGCCTCGGCGTGATGGGATTTGCCGACATGTTGATCCGCATGGGCATCGCGTACGACAGCCCTGCCGCTGTCCAAACGGCCGAGGACGTAATGTCCTACATCTCGCAGGAGGCCGACGCCGCGTCAGAGGATCTGGCCGCCGAGCGCGGGGCCTTCCCCAACTCCGACAGAAGCATCTACTCCAAGCGAGAGCGTCCGCTGCGCAACGCCATCCGCACGACTATCGCCCCCACGGGATCGCTGAGTATGATCGCGGGGTGCTCCGGAGGCATTGAGCCGATATTCGCCGTGGCGTTCCGGCGCCACGTTCTGGACGGGCCGCCGCTGGAAGAGGTTCATCCCGACTTCCTGCCCCTGTGCAGGCAACAGGGCTTCGCGGCCAGCGACGCACTCATGGAGAACGTGGTGCAGACAGGGCGAGCGAGGCCGATAAAGGAGTTGCCTGAGCTCGTGCGCCGGCTGTTCGTCACCAGCCTCGAGGTGCCCCCGCTTCAGCATCTGAAGGTCCAGGCGGCCTTTCAGAGGCACACCGACAACGCGGTTTCCAAGACCCTCAACCTGCCCGCTGAAAGCACGCCTGCCGACGTGCGCGAGATCTTCCTGAAAGCCTACGAGCTTGGCTGCAAAGGGGTCACAGTCTACCGGGACACCAGCCGCCTCTCCCAGGTGTTGGCCGTTGAATGCTGCCAGCCCGGCGGCGCCTGTGAGGACTGACGCCTTTCCCCTCGGCCCCGACGATGGCGATTCGCGGCATCGCAGTATCTCCTGAAAGACGGTCCGAGGTTGGATTGCCTGCTCGAAGGTTTCCGAGGCGAGACCGGCTCCTCAACCGCCGCCGACCGACCGCATGAACCCGGCAATCCGATCGAAAAACCAGATCAGCGCCACGCAGCATGCGGCATCGGTCAGCAGGGAGGCGATCAACGTTACGACCTCACTGGCTTTGTCGCCCTTGTCACTTTCGCTGCCCGCCGTGACTACGCGCACACCTATGACGGCGAACATTATCCCCGAGGCCAAGTCCCCAAGACGAACGGAGCCGTACAGCTTCTCTGGGAGGAGCAGCCCGAGAAGCGTCCAGCTCCCCACAAAGGCCGCCAGCGGGCACAGGCCCAGCGCGACTATCCATAGCGGATAGCTCCAACGCTCCTGCAGCAGAAGGTAGCGTTCGAGCAGGGTGGAGGCTATGATGCTCAGAACTGTGAAGAGCACCGCGCTGAATCCCCACAACACAGCCCACACGACAACCGCCAGCAGGAACACCAGGAACTCGCCCATCCAGTCGACCTCTCAGAACAGCGTGGGACTTCCCGACCAATCTGTCGAACAAGGGTAGCCGCCCGGCGCCCCAGACGTCAATGGTCGCAGACGTTTTCGCCCAGCTCCAGCGTGCCGTCGCTGTTGGAGGGTGGACGGAGAAACCGGATGCCTGACGCGTGCGCCTGTCGGCCTTGCGCGTGACGGCCGGCGGGCGTATGATGTGCAGCTTCGACGATCCGGCTGCCCGGTGATATTCCTTAATTAGGAGCAATGCGAGAGATGGCAAAAAGGCTCAGCGCCGTGCTGGTTGGGTGCGGCGGCATGTCGGCTGCATGGCTCGATGCCGCCCGCGCGGACGGGGCGCTCGACGTCGTGGGGCTTGTTGATATCCGGCGCGAGGCGGCCGAGCGGGTTGCGGCCGATTACTGCATGGCGCCCGCCGTCGTTTTCGACACGCTGGAGCGCGCGCTGAAGACGGCGAAACCCGACGTCGTCTTCGACGTGACGACGCCCGAGTCGCACTACGGCGTGACGACGAAAGCGTTGCGCGCTGGCTGTCACGTGATGGGCGAGAAGCCGCTCGCCGACTCGATGTCGCGCGCGCGCAGGATGGTCCAGGCCGCCAGGAAGGCCGGGCGCATCTACGCGGTGATGCAGAACCGCCGCTACATCCCCACTGTGCTCTCGCTGGTCAAGATGCTGCGTAAGCGCACCATCGGCGACCTCACCACGGTCAACGCGGATTACTACATGGGGCCGCACTTCGGTGGGTTCCGCGACGTGATGGATCATCCCCTGCTGCTGGACATGGCCATCCACACCTTCGACCAGGCACGGCAGATTACGGGCGAGGAGCCGATCACCGTGTACTGCAAGGAGTTCAATGAGAAAGGCTCCTGGTTTCGCGGGGACGCCTCAGCCATGTGCATCTTCGAGATGACGGGCGGGGTAGTCTTGAACTATCGCGGCTCATGGACCGCTGAGGGATTCTCGACCCCCTGGGCGGCCAGTTGGCGCGTCATCGGCACGAAGGGCACGGCGCTGTGGTCGGAAGACCAGCCGCGGGCGCAGGTGGTGTGCGGCGACGTCAAGCAGTACCACAGGCCCCTGCGCGAGGTGAAGGGCAAGCCGGTCAAAGTCAAGGCAGCCACCGGACACGAGGCATGCATCGCGGAGTTCCTAAATGCCGTCCGTGCCGGCGAACGGCCGCAAACGGTGTGCGAAGACAACATCCGAAGCCTGGCTATGGTCTTCAGCGCCATCAAGAGCGCGAAGCTGGGCAGACGGGTGAAGGTGGAGTGGTAGGTCCCGAGCGCCTGGCGGCCACGCGCGAATCCCCCGGGGCGGTATAATCACCTGTCAGGCGCTTCGGCAGGCCTTGATCCGTGTGGGAGGCGGGCAGCGCCGGCCCCAGACGAAGGACCAGCCAAGTGGGTGAACGAAAAAAACTCAAGCTTGACCTGGTGTTGGCTATCGTCGCGGTTGGGGCGGTGTGCATTGCCGTGCTGGGGTTGTGCGTTTTCGACCACCGGAACGAGGAGCCCGCCCGCCCGTGGGTCGGCCTGAATGATCCCTTGCCCCACCCCGTACTGCGGCCGTTCGGCGCGGGGGAAGAACTATCCTTCGAGTTCGGCTGGAACGGCGCTCCGTGCGCGGACTTCCACATGAGCCTGAAAGAAGAGGAAAAAGACGGGGCCCCAAAGCTGGTTCTGGGTTACGAGGGACACACGCGTGAGCAGATCGCACGGGTCTGGTCGTATAGGGTCTCCGGCACAACGTATCTCGACCAGCAGACGCTGCTGCCTTGTTTGTCCGAAAGAACGAGCGAGGAAAAGGATAAGCTCAAGCAACTCACGATAGAGTTCGACAGGTCGGCGGGTATTGCGCACGTGGTGGAAGAGAGACCGTACAAGAACAAGCGCAAGGAGCTGCGCATTCCGTTTCGGATGGGGCTGGACTTGCCGGGGGCCGTCTTCTTCGCCCGCACTCTTGAGATGCCGATGGATAAGCCCGTGGTTCTTGAAGTCCTGCAGGGCGAGACAACCTACGCAGTCGAGATGACGCCGGTCCGACGGGAAAAGGTCCAGGTGAAGGCCGGCACGTTCGATGCGTTGGCCGTGGAACTGCGGCTGCGCGCCCTGGGTGGCACGGACGAGGAGCGCGCCGAAGAAGAGGCCAAGTACCGGAAGATCTGCATCTGGTTCTCCGACGACGAGAGGCGGCTGCCCGTGAAGTTGGAGTGCGAGGTGTTCGTAGGATCCGTATACGCGGAGCTGGTTTCAGCCGGCCTGTAGAGCGGCGAAACGGTACCTCACTGCTCGCCTGCGCTCGTCTGCTGAACCGCTTTCAAACCTGCGACCACGCGGAGATGGCCGAGGATCCGATCCACAGCATCCTCGTGGTCGTCGGTGACGTGGAATAACTCAGTATCCCCCAGCGAGATGTACCCCCGGCCGGCCAGTTCCTTCCTGAGCCAGCCGATCAGTCCGTTCCAGTACTCGCTGCCGAACAGGACAAGGCCGAAGTTCTCGGTGCGGCCGGTCTGAATCAGTGTGAGCGCTTCAAAAAGCTCGTCCATTGTCCCGTAGCCCCCCGGGAACAGGATGAACCCGATGGCGTACTTGAGGAACATCACCTTCCTGCAGAAGAAATAGTGGAACTCCAGGAGGATGTCCAGATACTCGTTGGGCTTCTGCTCATAGGGCAGTTCGATGTTCAGCCCCACGGAAGTGCCGCCGCCCTCCTTCGCCCCCCTGTTGGCTGCTTCCATGAAACCCCCGCCGCCGCCGGTCATGACTGCGATGCCTTTCTCGGCAAGCAACCTGGCTGTCTGGCGGGCCTTGTCGTAGTAGAAATCATCACGTCCCGCCCGCGCGCTGCCGAAGATCGCCACACTGGGGCCAAGGTTCGAGAGCTGTTCAAAACCCTCCACAAACTCTGCCATGATGCGGAACACGCGCCACGTGTCCTGCTGGGCGAAATCGCCACGCTGGCGGGAGGCATCGAGCAGCTCGAAGTCAGCTCTCACGCCACGCTTGGTCCACATGTGTTTCCTTTGCGTCTTATCCGGCTCGAGCCCAGACATGATTCTCCTTCACCCCCAGATCGAACCTTCTCGCAAACGTCTCTCCCTTCGGTTCATCATCGTGATTCTACCTCAGCGACCAGTCACGAACAAGGGCACGGATGGGACTACATCGCCCTGGCAGCCGGCGGCACCGCTTGACACATTGGTCAAAAAAGGCGACGCGCCATTGACACGCCTGGGATTTCTGCTATAAGGGGAGCCATGGCGAAACGGATCCAGCGAAAGGAAGACGTAGAACGCGCCGGCAAGGAGGTAGCAATGGGCGCCGAGGAGGAAGAGGTGGAATCGTTCGAGGTCTCCCCTACGAAACAGCCTGAGAGGAGGGTAACTGTGGCAGAGAGGAAGTTCCTGCACATAACGATCATCGATCACAATCCGATCATTGACGGGACGGGCGAGGTATCTCACATCGATCTCAGAGTCCCGCTGGCGATGGCCGAGGCCGGCCTGAAGATGGTGCCCCCTGGCAAGCTCGGAAACATCGATCCAGCACTGATCGTGCAGACGATCGAGATGGGTGCGGACGGGGAAATTCTCAGAATAGACGAAGAGAAGAAGTCCATAAACATCCGCGTGGAGTAAGGGCTCTCGAGGCGCTCAATGCGCACCGGGTCTGGCTGTCTCCCCTTAGCGGATTCGGTGCCCCAAAGGTCCGCCGGCGGCTTATCGCCAGGCGTCGTAGCTCACCACGGCATCCAGAGGCTTGCGCGGCGTTGTCGAGGGCCACGCCGTGGGGTAGCCCAGAGGCAGCAGTTCTACCACCACCGCTGATTTCGGGACGCCGAGTATCTTCTTGACGGCGTCCTGGTCAAATGCGCCTACCCAACAGGTACCCAACCCGAGTTCTCTGGCCGCCAGCGCCATGTGGTCAATGGCAATGGCCACGTCCACCAGGTGCGATGGGTGGCCGCAGGGCATGATGTGGTCGCTGCTTGTCGCGCACGCGACGATGACCACAGGCGCCTCGCCGACAAAGCTTTGTCCCTTGGCAGCGCCGATGAGCTTACGGCGCAGTTCAGGGTCCCGCACGACGACGAACTTCCAGTGCTGCCGGTTGTTCGCCGAAGGGGCCAGCCGGCCCGCTTCAAGCACCTGCCGGAGCTTATCCTCCTCAACCTCGCGGTCCTCGTAGGATCTCACGCTGCGTCTGGCCCTTATGCATGCGATGACGTCCATGTTCGTGTCCTTCCCACTTCTCTCGGGGATCGCCGTGCGTGCCGCGATTACTGCCCGCGCGGCCTGCGCTCGAGGTCCTGCTTCTTGTCTTTGGCCCAGATATAGTACTTGTCGTCGGGGGTCAACAACCGGCAGGCCCGCGTGAAACGGACCAGCGCCCCCTGGGGGTCATTGTCCACCATGTTCAGGCCATGCCGATAGTCGTTTCTCCCCTTTTCCACCATCTGCTTGAGCTCATCGTCGCCCGCCGCGCCGTCAGGGTCCATGGACTTGGCCTGCTCGTATGACTCCCTGGCCCCCTCGAAACTCTCAGCGTCCAAGAGGCTGTTCCCTTTGGCAACGAGTTGCAGCGCATATTCCTTGCGGCGCTCCTTCATGTGGGTCAGCTCACGCAGTGCCTCCTTGCGATAGTAATTGTCCCCGTCGGTCTCGGCGTTGGCCAGATCCAGCCAACTGCGCTCAGCCTCCAGGAGGCGCATCTCCTGCTCCGCTTGTCTCGCAACGTCATAGCTGCCTACTACCAACTCGATTTGACGCGCCAGCGAGCGCGCGGCCTGCGTGTCCTGGGTGGCCAGCTTGTCCAATGCCTCGGAGCCCTTCCCAACAGTGTAAAGATTGAACGCCGCCTCAAACTGCGCGCCTTCCTTTGAGCGCTCCAGAAGGCGCACGGCCTCCCCGTAATAGGGGCTGCCCTCAGGGACGCCTCGCAACTGCTCATTGGCGTCGTCAAACCTCGCCTCCGCCATCGCCGTTTTGGCGTCGCTGATACGGCGGGCGTTAACCATGTGTTCCGCGTAGCTCCGGATATCCTGCTCCGCCCGTTCCTTTTGACCGGGGAAGTAGTCTGCGAGCTTCTGTGCCGACCCCCGCGCCACGTCCCAGTCCTGTCTCGCAGCAGCCGAATCCCTCTGGTCGGTCAGGTACGCCAGCAGCGCATCCCCGACCTCCTCGAAGAGCACGGCGTCACGCTGGCGCACGGGGCTGCCGACAGGAATACCCTGCAGCTTCTGCATGGCCCCCTCGTAGTCCCCATCGTCGGCAGCCTGCCTGGCCTCCTGAGACAACTGGGAGTACCCGAGTTCCTTGTGTATCTCCTCCCTGTGTTTCCGAACGAACTCTCGCGCCTTCACGCTGGGAAAGGAGTAGTACAGGTCCTTCAGGGCGCCGTCCACCTTGACCCAGTGCTTGAAGAAGTCCTTGCGCCAAGGCTCCCACACATCCGCGAGCTCGCCGACGATCTTGGACGGCTCCCGGTTCGACTCGGGCACCCCGGCAGAGGCCTGTGCAGCCGCCCCCTTCGCTGCGGCTATGTCCCCCCTGTCCAGTGCATCAAGAGCGCCTTCCAGCAGATCATCGTGCATGCCTCGGGACACCTGACCGCCCGTCCCGCCTCGAGGCCGTGTCACAGGTTCTTTCACAACCCAGATAGCGAGAAGAACCACAACCACGGCAGCCAGCCCCCCCAACATGAGCCTGCCCTTCTTGGTGCCCAGCAGCGACATGCGCCGAGCTCCAACGCCCGCCTGCAACGCCGGGACGATCTCGACCTCCTTGCCGCTGGCCGGGTCAAGGACAAACCATCGGCCGTCCCGTTCAAGCAGTCTCGGGTGTGCTCCCTGGTCGAGGCTCTGCGGAACAACCGAGCCGTCGGGCGGAGTGGCCTCTTCGTCCTCGACGGTCGGCTGGATGAGCGCTCCACCAGGCTGAGGCACAATCATTGCCGCCCGTTCGGCGCCTCGACCGGGCACCGCCGACGGGCCCGCGCCGGACGTCCACGCTTGAGAGGCAGGCTCGACCCTGAAGATCATCTCCACATCGCCGACACTCAGCACATCGCTGTCCTTCAGCGATGCGCTTTTGACGGTGACGCCGCCCACCTGCATGCCGTTGCGACTGCCCAGATCCTTCACCGTCACTGCATCACTAGTGACCTTACACACAAGGTGATGCCTGGAGACCCGCTTCGAGTCAAGGGTCAGATCGCAGGTGGGGTCGCGCCCGATGAGGTAGGAGCCCGGCATCAGTAAGAACTCGTATTCCCTGTCTCTCTCCCGGACTATGAACTTCACGGCCGCCTCCCCGCACCCCTGTTTTCCGTCTCGATCGCCTTCTCCAGCAGACGGAATAGAAGATCGGCATTCTGCCTGCGAACGTCCCTCTCCTCAGGGATAAGGTCCTTGATCTCGGCCAGACGCTCCAACGCCATCCGCTTGTCGCCGATCCTGACATAGTCGCCCATATCATTCGTCAATCGGTCATATTGGTCCTGGATCTCATGGGAGATCCTGTCGTACCTGTCCAGCGCCTCGGTGTACCAGTGGTTGGGATTCCGCTCAAAGGGAGCCAAGAGGGCGAGTGCGCGACCATACTCCTCCATGGCCTCGTAGAGAGCGCGCTGCTCCTCCAGCACCTCTCCTCGCTTCATGCCCTCGATGGCGAGGTTGATCCTCTCCTTGTCGGTCCGCACCTGGTCGTCGAGGGCACGCTCGGCCTCCTTGCGCTCCAGGGGCAGCACGTTTACATAGATTCGGATGTACTCCCCAGCCGTGTCGTAAAGTGTGACGGTAGTCAGACCCTGCTTGAGGCCGTTGATCTGCACTGCCACGTCCAGGTTAAGCGGGCGTTTAACCTCCACTGTTCCGGGAAACTCGACCACCGGGTCGTACACAAACCCCTTCGGAACCTCCACGACCTTCTGCTCATTAGCGCGAAGGTAAACGCCGAACTCCCACTTGGCCCCGCCCATCCCGCCACTGCGGTTGAGGAAGAACATCACAAGCACCAGGGCCGCAAGCACGCCGACAACGAGCGTCAAGACCGGCCAGACCCTGCGCTCAAGCTGCACTGCGCGTTCAACTGCAACCGGCAGAGGCGCCCCCGCCTCCGCAGGGCGCCATAGCGCCGCTTCGGCGCGCCGGCGACTTTGCGCGGGCGCAAGCCAGCTTCCAGGTATTGCCGGGGTGCGCGCCTCGCTTGCGGAACCCTCGGGCGTCCCGAGGGTCGGCTCAAGGTCGGGACATCGGACTTCAACCACAACGTCGCCGAACTCCACAATGCTGCCGTCGCTCAAGAGCGCGGACTCCCTGACCGGCTCGCCGTCCACCTTTGTCTGGTTGCTGCTGCCGAAGTCCTCGACGGTTATCGTGCCGTCCCGAGCCACGATTCTAGCATGAAGCCTCGATACGGAGCGCTCCTTCAAGACCAGTTCGTTGTCCGAGGAGCGACCGACGTTGACCACCTCGCCATCGGTCTCCCACTCGAGCCCCTTCAAGGCACTGCCTATGACCTTGAACTTGAGCCTCATCCCAACGCACCTGGTTCAGAGTCCTCGAACGCGACCTGCGCGCCCTCTGCGAGCCCCACCTTCTCCGCCCACCCCGCCGCAGCTTCGAGCACCGAATCCGCTCCAGGGCACCAGGACAGCCTCCAGGACTTCATGCCTGCGACGATCTTCTTGACCACCTTAGCCTTGTCAAGATACACGACGTCTATAGGGAACAGCATAAAGCACGTGTGTATGCTGCTGCAACGTGGCAGATGCAGCCCTGCCTGCGGCTGCAGCCCGTGCCTGCCCATAAGGCCCAGAAAACGCTCCACAACTCCTTCTGCCTCTTCCACGTCGGACAGAAGACACCTGCCCGTTTCAGCGTCCAACACACGAAAGGTCCGCATTCGCGCCATTCCTCTCCAAGCGCCGACCCGTTGCGCGCCCCGCCCGACAGCGCTCATCTATGCGCCAAACAGCTTGCTGAGGTAACTAATGCCCAGGGAAGCGAAGAGGATTATGAAGACAGTCGGAAAGATGAAGGCGATCAGGGGGAACAGTATCTTAACCGGCGCCTCCATGGCCTTCTTCTCCGCGCGATTCGCGCGGTCGCTGCGCATCTGATCGGCCAGCACCCTCAAGACCGGCCCAAGGTCCGCGCCGAGTTCATCCGCCTGAACCAACGAACCTGCGAAAGAGGCGACCTCCGGCATACCCACTCGGTCGGCCATGCCGCGAAGCGCGTCGCTGCGCGTCCTGCCCAGGCGGATGGCCCGCAGAAGCTCCCCGAATTCATCCGCCAGTGCGGTCCCCTCAAGCTTCGGCACGATGCGCCCCAGAGCAGACGTGAAGTCCAACCCCGCCTCAACACTCAGCGTGAGCAGGTCGAGCGCGTAAGGCAGCAACCGCCGTATCTCGCTCCTTCGCCTCGAGAGCTTCTTGTTCAACCACAGGAAAGGATGAGCCAGCCCGACCAGAAACAAGACCAGGACGGGAAAACCCCACCCCAACATGCCCCAGATGACTAGACCCACCAGTGTCCACGCGATGACGGAGAGACACGCAAGCCCGAGCATCTCGTCAGCCGTCAGCCCCCACGGGCTGCCGGCGGCAATGAGCACCCGCTGAAGCCTGACCCGGGCGCCCACCAGATGTCTCGCCGCGCTCCGCTCACCGAAGCGTCTCTGCAAGCGGGCGATGCCGGAGCCGATAATGTGCCCGAAGAAGCGCGCGAACGGCGCCAGTCCCGGGAACGCCGGCAAGATCGCACGCTTACCGGCCCCGACCGTGTCCCTGCCACGACTGACAACGTAGTCGCTGTAGATTGACGACAGGTAGAGGCCGATTGCGAACACGCACGTGCCTATCGCGAGCGAATAAACCATTGCCTGCAATCCGGCTGTCATCTGCCCTAAACCTCTATGTCTACAATGCGGTATATGGTATAGATGCCCAGGCTCATCAGCACCACGACCAGGCCCATCAGCCCCCAGCCTGTCGGCGTCTTGTAGAGCGGCTCGATCATGCCCGGGGCTATGTAGCTGAGGGCGACGACCATGGCAGGCGGCATGCTGCAGATAACGAAGCCCTGGAGCCTGCCCTGGGCCGTAAGAGCCTTGATCCTGCCTTCGATGCGGTGGCGCTCGCGGACGGTGCCGGCTATGTTGTCGAATATCTCCGTCAGGTCGCCGCCCACCTCGCGGCTGATGAGTATGGAGGTGATGATGAGGTCCAGGTCCTGGCTGGGCATCCTCTCGTAGAGATTCGCGAGCGCCTCGTCCATGCTGACGCCCACCTGCATCTCGCGCACCACCAGGCCGATCTCCTGCCCCATAGGGTTGTCCGTCTCCTGGGACAGCAGGCTGAGGGCCTGCGGCAGGCTGAAGCCGGCCTTGAGCGAGTTGCCGAGATTGGCGAGCGCCTCGACGAGCTGTCGGTCGAACTTCCGGTCACGCCGCTTCTTGAGCCGCCACAGCAGCAGCCTCGGCAAAGCCAACCCCATCGTGCCGAACAGGAGCGCGACGATCAGGTTCTGAAACAGCCACCACCACACTAGCGTCGCCACCGCGAAGCACGCCACTGAGAGATAGGCGATGTGGTGGGCTGGAATGGTCAGGTAAATGGCATCCAGGGTCCGTTCGGCGTCCGCGATGTACCTCTGCTCGTAGGTTTGCCACCCGCTCGCGAACAGCCACACGCCGATGAATGTAAACAGCGCCACCGACGCGAACGCACACAGCATCACCGCCAGCATGTGCTGGTCCGCTGTCCCACCCAGAATGCCGGCCAGTGTAGGGGTCATGTCTTCGCCTCGCTCCCCGGCGGGAGGGCCGAGCGCCCTCAACGGCTGCGCCGACGCTTCTTAACCACTGCGTCCTTCTCCTCGGGCGCGGGCTCGAACAGCGCCATGTCAACCTCTATGCCACGCTCGCGCAGCTTCTCGACGAACTTGGGCACCGAGCCGGTGGCGGTGAAATACCCGACAACCCGGCCCTGCGAGTCGAAGCCGCGCTGACGATAGGAGTAGATGCTATGCGTCGTGATGGTATCCGCCTCGATGCCCGTAATCTCATCAACGGACATTATCTTGCGCGATCCGTCGGTAAGCCTGGCCGTGTGCACGATGAGGTTGATGGCGGAGGCGATCTGCTCACGGACGGCTCGCGAGGGCAACTCGGTGCCGGCCATCAACACCATCGTCTCGAGCCTGGAGAGCGAGTCCCGGGGCGAGTTGGCATGCAGCGTGGTGAGGGAGCCGTCGTGACCCGTGTTCATGGCCTGCAGCATGTCAAGCGCTTCGCCTCCGCGGCACTCGCCCACGATGATGCGGTCAGGCCGCATGCGCAGGCTGTTTATGACGAGCTTTCGGATCGGTATGGCGCCTTCGCCGCGGATGTTAGGCACCTTCGCCTCCAGACTCACCACGTGCTCCTGCGGCAGGTTCAGCTCGGCCGCGTCCTCGATGGTGACAATCCGCTCGTCCTCCGGCGCGTAGCACGAGACCACGTTGAGCAGAGTGGTCTTGCCTGATCCCGTCCCACCTGTGATGACTGTGTTCTGACGGTTCTTGACGGCCAGAGCTAGGAACTCCGCCATCTGGCCTGTCAACGTGCCAAACGATATCAGGTCGCTCACCCTGAACGGCTCGGCGGCGAACTTCCTGATCGTGAGCGTCGGCCCCTTGAGGGACAAAGGCAGAATGATGGCGTTCACTCGCGAGCCGTCCGGCAAGCGGGCGTCCACCATCGGACTAGACTCGTCGATTCGCCGGCCGATGGGGGCGACGATCCGTCGGATGACGTTCATGACCTGCTGGTTGTCGGTGAAGCGCAGATTGGTCTTGTGGATCTTGCCGCGGATCTCCACGTAGATCCTGTCCCAGTTGTTGACCATGATCTCATCTACGTCGGGGTCGGCCAGCAGGTCCTCCAGCGGCCCCAACCCAAGCGCTTCATCCGCAACCTCCTTGATCAGCACGTCCCTCGCCACGTAGGAGGGGACCTCAGGGGCCAGCCCGTCCACGATGCTCTGGATGAGCACGATGGTCTTTGCACGGATCTCATCGGCGCTCTGCGTCTCGAAATCCTGGTGCTTCAGATCCAGCTTCTCAACCAGCTCGCCATGGATCTTCGTCTTCAGCGAGACAGGCGTCGGCTTTGCCCTGTCCCAGTGGGGGCGCTGCGCTCCCGTCACTGCGCTCCGCGCTGCCGCTTCCGGCTCGCGGGCCGCCCTCGCGGAGTCGAGTGAGAACTCCATGGTGACGCTGCCCGCCGTTATCTCCATCCCGTCGCGCAGCAGCACGTCCGCACCGACCCTGTGGCCGCCTACGAATGTGCCGTTGCGGCTGCCCTTGTCCCGCAGGAAGAACTTGCCGCTCGAATCCGTAAAGATCTCACAGTGGTCCCGCGAGATCATAAGCTCGTCGAGCACCAGGTCGCTGCCGGGCAGCTTGCCGATGGTGAAGCGGTCCTTGTCAATCACAACCACCTGCTCTTCGGCGTCGGGCTTCTTGACGATAAGGAAAGCCATCTTCAGGCACCAAACCGGCGGACCACCAAAGGACTCACTGCTCAGGACGGGACGTCTCCAACTCCTGCAATTCCTTCTGCCGCTCGAGGTTGGCCTGTCTGGCGAGATCTTGAACGTTGCCGGAGTTTACGCTCGGCATGGGCGTTTTCTGCCCCAACTCGGTCTTCGGCCGCAGGCTGAAGGTCAGCCGGGCGCGATCCTTGAGGTAAGTCAGAAGCTGGGCCTCCAGCGGGGTGAGGGCGAACGTCAGGTTCGAATAGCCACGGCGATAGCCGCTATAGTCCGTGAGCCCGAGTGGCACCTCGCTCATCCTGTCGTCCACGGCAAGCACGGTGACGTCGCTCAAGACCAACCACGTCTCGGGTTCGGCGCCGGCGCCGCGATCCGGAGCGCTGGTGGCATAGACGTCCACGTGATCGCCCGGGTGGATCAATCCCGCGACCCCACTGGTGGCGTCCACGGCGATCGTCAGGGCCCGCCTGCCCTCCACAAGCATCGTGGACGCCATTCTGGAGCTGGGGGCGACGAAGTGCCGCACGAGTATCTGGGAGCCCCGGTCAATGTTGCCGGTCGCCTTCCGACCGAGGTAACGCCCTATGGAAAGGCGCGGGATGTCCTCCGCGCTCTGCGAACCCGCCGGCTTCTCCTCGAAGGCCACCATGTCCTCAGTCAACGTCTCGCCAGCCGCGATGCTGTGCGCGGCCACGGCAACCTCCACCATCTTGTGCTGCTCCTGGAACGCGCGTTGCTGGCTCTTCAGGTAGGTCCTGGCGCCGACCGCCGCCGCTATGCCAAGAAGGATCGCCACCACCAGTCCCGCTGTTCGCATGCGCCGGTCTCCTTATGTTTCAAGCCCTAAATGCGATTCGCTCAACGCGGCGTGCTCATCACCAGCACGGTCAAAGCTGTCGTGAACGCGTCGTCTTCCTCAAAACCAATTATACAACGCACTCCGTTCTTCTTGAAAGACAAAGCCCATGTCCCGCCCATCTCAGATTCGAACGCCAGGTCCCTGCTCCAGCCCCGCAGGGGCATCTGCTCGGTGTAGAAAAGCCAGAGCCCTTCCACACTGAGCCGGCTCTCGTAGCGGGAGTGCGTCCCGGAGCCGACGCGCGTGCTGAAGGTAAGCCCAGTGTCCGGCGGCACGGGGACGTCCAGCGCGTCTGCCGCTTCCCCATCCTCGATGCGAGCGGGCGGGCCGGGAAACATGTGGATCTTCCCCTCGCCCGGCAGCGGACCGCTACGCACCATCGCCGCGGCCACGGCCGCGAAGAGCGCCACGGCCAGCAGCGACAGCAGCATCTTCAGAACCCGCTCACCCATACAGCCTCGGCCTTCCGTCAGATCAGGACCTGCACACGCTGCCGAATCAAGACCCGGCAATCGGGAATCCTGCCGCGAGGCAACTTTCATTGGCGCGGATCGCCCGGCACGAGGAACCGCACGTGCTGCTCGCCGCGCTCGCTGCTCAGCGCGTCCGGAATTTCGTAGACTCTCTGCCCCCCGTACTCGAACATGCGGTCGGAGAGTTCGTAGAGGTCGCGGCGGAGGTAGTCCGCGTCGAGTTGCGCCTGCGGGTTATGCAGGTACGTGTAGCCGGTCTTGAACGAGTCGTCGTCCGGGACCCACTGCGTCGCGCCGAAGTGCATCTCGAAACCGGGCTCCCCTTCCACGCGCGGCAGATTCAGGGGAGGTGATTGCCGTTCGTCGCCCGGCCCGCGAAACGTCCCGCGCTCGAGCTCCCAGAGAAAGGGAGACTTGAACCTCGTCCTCAGGCCCGCCCGAGACTCCAGTGTGGGCGCGGCGTTGCCGATCAGCCCTCCGGCAAACTTCCCGCCCGCGTCCCAACGACCGTTGAAGACGTCGGTCAGGGTCTCCACGTACTGGGTATACTCAGCGGACTCGGCGCTCGTCTTAAGGTCCAGCGTCTCGCCGGCCGGAAACGTACCCAGGTTCACCGGGAGGTCGCCGATCTGCACGATTCCCTCACGCGACAGGTACCGGCCCGCATCGTTCTGATCCCGTTGCGCGCTGGCCACGAATGCAACCGTTCCGTCGGGCATGGCCTGCAGCTCGTAGGTGATGTGCACCCTGCCGACTGCAAGCGAATAGAGCTTGTACTGGAGGTCGAACGCGGGGGGAGATCCCGCGTAGTCCGCCGCCGCGCCCGAAGGCAGGCCATAGAGCGGTCCCTCGACCGTCTGGTCGGCCTCGACCGCCACGCTTCTGACCGACATGGTCGCGTCACCGCCGCCAGTCGCCGTTGGGAAGAATCGACTCGCCAGTGCCGCGTCGTCGAGCGGCTCCGGCGCAAAGGCCATGTAGGCAGCGGCAACGTGCGCACGCTCCTTGTCCAGGGTCATGTCACCACAGATTATGACCATCATCAGCACGGGCACGTAGATGAAAAGGCACAGAAGCACCGTCTCCGTCATCGCCGTGCCGCTGCGTGTTGACCTGATGAACGCTGTCCGTCTGTTGTGAAGCATGGCTGTGTTTAACCTGCCGGTTCAGTTCCCTTTGTCGCCGGTCGTTTGTAGTCCAGCCGCGTGCAGATGTGCCACATCAAGCCACCATCTACCTCTATCAGTGCACGACCGAGTCTTCATCCAGCCCACTGTAGTCCAATTGTCCACCGCTGGGCTGCTCGCCCTGCGGCCTGTCGCTCAGGTACTCCACAAAAGGGTCCCTGAGCAGGCCCCGCTCCATGTAGGGGGGGCCGAGGCTCGGATACGGCCCACGCGGGCGGACGCGCGTGGTCAGGTCGCTCATGACGGCATGCGGATCATACGTAGCGTCGAAATCACCGTATATGTCGCTCGCCCATCCCGTCACGTCTCCGTAGCGGTAGTACCCGGGCGGCAGCGAACCTTGGCGGCTCGGCACCAACCCACCGGGCGAGCCGTAGGCGATGCGCTGCATCAGCCATCCGACGCCCGTCTCCGCAGGCTCCGCCAGGCCGAGCAAGACGTCCTCATCGAGCACCTGTCGGTTCAGCGCCACCAGGCGCGCGTCCCAATGGGACCACCCGTCGGCGCCCGGCTTCAGGTAAAGGTTGTTCAGGTTCTCCTCGATCCAGCGCTCGCGCTCGTACACGTCGGAGAAGTAGACCCCCTGCTCCATCCCGCCCCGCCCGTCACGCTCGCCGGGACGGTTCAGGCGGGCGCGGGCACCCGCAACGGCGAAGTAGCCCCAGGCTGGGTGCAGTATCTCGCCCCGCTGCCGGGCCGTCTGACCCGCCGGCCCGCGCATCAATCCCTTCATGCCGGGGTATGGGTCGTGCAGCAGGTACTCGAGCGGCCGCTCCGGCATGTCGGAGGTGTGCCCCGTGGGGAAGTGGCTTTCCGTGCGATGCCACACCCCTGCGGTAAAGCCGTACTTGAGAAACTCTTCGCTCAGCACGAGCGGCATGTACGCGCTCTGGAAAACCGATTGCTGATAGTCGTCCTCCAGCACAATAGAGCGCCGCGGGTTCACGCCGGGCTCGCGCTCCCGCATACCGAGCCGGCCGAACACGTCGCTCGGCTCCACAACCACATACCCCTTGCCACCGCAGGTGGGACAGGACGTCGTCTCGCCGTCATCCTTGCGCCCGTCGTGGTTATAGTCGAACCACCACAGCCCGTCCGGTTCCTCCGTGCCGTTGTTGGTATCCAGGGGGTCCCAGCAGGGGCGCACCTGGTAGTACTTGTAGGAGTGTTCGTATTCGCCAGTCCCGTTCTCGTCCTTGACGAGGGTCCCGCCGGCGACGTCCAGCCACCCGTCAGGGTTCATCTGGCCGTCGTAGGCCCATGACGGCAGGTCTGAGGCGGAGGTGAACTCGTCGTCGGTTAGGCCCTCAACGTCCACGTCCCGATGTGCTATCAGCCGTGCCATGTTGCGTTCGGCCTCAAGCCGCGCGCCGAACTCCATGTACTCATAGAACCAGTGGCTGGGGCCGGTCTGCGTAAGCCTTTGCTGCCACCAATAGTCCTCGGTCCTGTCGAAGTGCGTGCGCCACCGGCCGTCCGCGCTGCGCCTCCAGATGTCCTGGCCGCGCTTCCAGACACGGAACTCGTCATCCTGCACACGCACATCGACTGCGTTCACGGTCGCCTCGAAGAACGTCGTGTCCTTCAGGTATGCGCGCGCCCACGGCTGGCCGGCAGCATCCACGAACTCGACATAGGGCGGATCGAGCGTCCGCACCACGGCGCTTCCCGGCAGCGGAATGACCGGATCGAGTGTGACCGTCAGGCGCACGCCGTCCACCGTAACCGTGCCTGGTCGAACCGCCACGAAGTCCTGTTCCTCCGGCATGACCCACTGCCCCGCTTTCGCGTCCCACTGGTACCTGGCCTGCTCAACGACACCGCCCTGTGACGACTGAACCGTGACCCATGCCTGCACCCGTTCGTCCCAGACCTCCCCTCCCTGCTGCGTGCCGCCCACCCTGCGAACGAACAGCGTGTTCTTTGGGAAGGTGCCCTTGCGGTTGATGAGTTCAAGCCAGGGCGGGTCATGCTCATCGTGGCGCACCACGTCCACTCCCTCCGGCCCCCAGGTCACGATGCTGATGCGCTCTTCTTGGCGGATGCATGCAGACTCATCCCTAACGAGGTCCTCAACGTACCATCTTCTGTCCCCGAGCTGACAGATGCGATACCTGCCCTGCTCGCTCAGGCCCTTGGTGTAGGAAACAATCCAGCACTTCTCGCAGTCCCCACACCCGTTGCAGCCCCGGCAACTGCCGCAATCCATCATCTGCACCTCGAGGGTGGTATCGCCGCCCTCCACACGCCACCAGCCGTCGCCCAGCCGGAAGAGGTCCAGCGACAGGTATGCGTCGTCCCTCGGCAGCCATCGCGAGCACGGGAACAGCGACACGTACTCGCCCCCGTTCGCTCTGGCGATCCGGTAGGCCGTCTCGGCGGAAAGATACGGGGCCAGAATAGCTATCGTGTGCTCGAGGCGCGACATCTCGCTCGCCCACTGCCTCGCGGCGGGTATCCACAGCTCGCCCCGCCGGTAGGCCTCCGCGTATTCCTGGTCCGCCCTGTCAACGCCCACTATGTCCTGCACCCACAAGGGGTCGGACCCCAAGTCGGCAAGCAGCGGCGCGTTCGGGTCGCCGTTCTCGTGCAGGCCGTTGAGCATGGCCTGGAGGTGGTGCATCTGCTCGGTCAACTCCTGCCTGCGGTCGTGGTCCGTTTCGGCGTCCAGAGCGGCTTGCACGGCCGCAATCTGCTGGCGCCAGAAAGCGGCGTCGGTCACCTCGAGCATCTTTTGATCGGGGTCGCCGTCCAGGTGCAGGCTGTTCAGACGTGCGGTCAGGTAGCTCAGTTCACGCTCCAGGGATTCGCGCCGTCCGGGGTCGGTCTCCTCCTGGATTTCCTTCTGCAAGCGGCTTATCTGCTCATCCAGGGCATCGGACAGCGCCTGGTTCATCCCCATCACGCGGTCCCTGAGCTCCGCCAGCACCCCGTAGACGTTCACGTCCGCCGCGTGTCGCATGGCCCGTGCGCGCACCTGAGCCATGCCCGTGTTGAGCAGGGCGATGGAGTTGACGCATTCGCTTTCCACAAGCGCGGAGCTGTAGGCCGCGGCATCTGCGGCAAACTGCATCTGAATGCGCCGCGCGCTCACCCGCCCCACCGCCATCACCATCGCCGCGAAAAAGAGCACGAGGAAGATGCTCATCACCCCGAATACCAGCGACTGCCCGCTTTCGTCACTGCGCAAGGCACGCAGCCTGTCGAACATGCTCCTCATGCTTCAGTCCTCTACGACGCTCCGGCCGCCGGGGATGGCCAGCCTGGTGGTCTCGCGCAGACGCATGTGCGGGGCATCAATGTTCCAGATGCCGACGGACTCCTCGAAGGCGCGCTCATCGCCGCGCGCGACGGTGCCGAGCGGCCCCGTGGCATCAGGCATCTCCTCGACCCGCGACCCGCTCGCAAGCCAGGCGAAGATGTGGTTGACCAGCGGAAGGGTCATCTCGTAGTAGTGGGTCACCGTGACCTCGACTTCGCCCGGAGCAGGATAATCGAGGCGGGAGACGTGGGTCTTGAGTCGACGTGATATCCCGGACTTCGAGAGCAGTCCCCAGCCGGGCACCGACATCATGGTGCCCCCCGAGCGAAGTTCGGACGCGCTGAAATTGGATCCCTCGACCGTAGGCCCGGTGATCGGAGAGCAGATCAGCGCGCCCGCAAGAGAGGCGCGCCGGTATGCATCATCCAGGCTGTCCGCTACGAGCGCCGCCCGCGCCGCGCTATAGGAGGCATAGGTGACAACCTGCTTGGCCACGTATACCATCGCAAGCTGCATGATGGCGAACATGATCAGGAGCTGAAGAGGGAATGCTATCGCGAATTCCGCCATCGCCTGGCCCCCTTCAGGCGAGCGCAGATGGCCGCTGCGCGGCCGGCAGTCGGCACCCGGCGCCGCTCGCACGCATGATGCGCGCGCATTGCTACTATGCGCAGTCCTCAACATCATCACCATCCAGTGCGTCACATAGAGGCAACAACAAACGCACAAATGGCGTCTACGCTGCCGGCAGCTCCACCAAATACCATGCAACAACGCTGCCGATGGCCACCGCCACACCGTAGGGAACCGTTATCCGCCGCTCGGGGGCCTTCTCCGACCCGCCCTCGGCCTGCAGTGAACCTGCGGAGAACGTAAACCGCACTGCCCCCTTGACGCCAGCCCAGAGCCTGCCGCGCCAGATCAACACCAAGACCGCCATCAGCAACCCGAAAAGCGCCGTGTACACCAGCGCATTGATGATGAAGTAGTCATGAAACCCACCGATTGCCGCCACTGCCAGCATCAGCTTCACGTCGCCCCCCGCAATGCCCCCCCTCAGGTACGGCCAGGCCACGATCAGCACCACAAGCCCAACCGCTATCGCTGAACTGCCCAGGTTCGCCCCGGTCCAACCGCCGTCCCAGAATCCCCCAAGCGCGAAGTTGACAAGCAATCCCGTCAGTATCCCGGACAGAGTGGACCAGTTGTATATCTTGCCGTGCGCCAGGTCGGTATAAACGCTTGCTATCAGGACCGCGAAGAGAAGGCAATGCCTTACGAGCATCCGTAACCTCTTTTATGACAAGCGGTTACGACAACGAGTAGCCACCCGCCACAGACTCCAGGCTCAGCCCCCGCGCGCCCCGCCCACGCAGCGCCGCCTCACGGGTTGCTGACGGCGTCGGCGATATCCTTCACGTCCACCGCGGAGTCGACCTTATCGGCCTGACTGTAGTCTGCGGCGTTGACATTCTCCCCAGCCATCTTCTTGGTGCCCGCGCCGAACAACCCGCGGATCTGATTGCCGAATAGCAGGATCACCGCAATGCTGCCGAGCGCCACCAGACCCAGTATGATCACGTACTCACTGGTGGTCTGGCCCGCCTTGACAAGCCTCTTCAGCCGGCTCAAGAGCCTCCTCATCCTATCATCCTCCTTCGCAAGTTCGCTGCATTCAATCACTTACGGGATCGGCAAGCAGATGACGTTCACCACGTCCCCATAATACCCGACCACGCCCTCCTCGAACGCGAAGAAGAACGTCACCAGCGACGCCACCCCGACCAGCGTGACAAACCACAGCAGCACCCCGTATTCGGCCAGCACCTGGCCGCTCCGCCCCCGCAGTAGCTCAAGGATACTCCTCACTCTTTCCATCAGCCCCTCACACACCAGCGAATCACGCCGAAAACGACGCCACGGGCGCGCATAGCGCCCGCCCGCCGCGATACGCCTGACTGTAATGTACACTTTGGCCGTCCCGATTGCAATGCCAAAACCGGCGCTGGCTGTCCGTCATGACCGATAACGCCCCACTCGGGCCCTTCTGACCCACTTGGCGGCTCGTGCCTCCTATGGGCGCTCCCGTCCCAAACGTCCGCTCCTGACCGAACCGGACGCTCGTGCCCCATATGTCCCCTCCTGTCGCCCGCGCAACGCCGCCCAATCCTGGCCCAATCCTGGCCCAAACAAGGGCCAATTAAGGGGCAACTTAGGGCCAATCCCGGGTCATACGTGGGGCAATCAGTGGTCGGTCGGTCCAATCCGGGGATCGAACGTGGAAATGTGGCCCAACTGGGCGGCCGTCAGCCCCGCCTCCGCCGCGGCCGGGCGTTCAGTCCGCGCCAGCGGACGCTTGATCAATAGCCCAGGGCGTAAGCCCTGGGACACCAGCCCCCCCCGCGCACCCTGAGTCACCGTACGGCGACCGCCTCGGCGGGCGATTCAATCGGCGGCATGCACCTCGCAGATGACGCGGATCGAGCCTTTACGCACGCAGGAATTGGTAAGCACCGTCATAAAGACCTCGAATCACGGCGATCAGTCGAGATTGTGCTTCGGTATTTGGCTGAGAGTTCACGTCAAGACCAAGGCGGAGGCAGAGAGCACACGCGAGCAAACCAGCAGTGATATTGCTCTTCCAGGGACCTTCAGCAAACATTCGGTTTAGAACTCGTGCGACACATTCACCGTCATGACCTTCATGGCAATATTTCTTGTACAACTCGAATTTTGTTTTATTGGCGCGAGCGACATGAAGCCTATCGGCTGCCTTTTCTCTCTCTCTGCCGAACGTGCTTGAGCGGGCAATTGCCTGATTGTAGTCTTTGGCATCTTCCCAAATGTCGCCTCTTCCCTTTTCCTGCAAATAACTGTTGGTGAAGACACTCTGAGGAATTGCGGGGTTAAGTCCAAACTTGTGTAACCACGCGAGCGCAAACAGTTCAAACCGCAAGGGTACTATCTCGGCAGCGAATTTCTGCGAAGTGATGCTGGAAAGACTGTGATCTGGCTCCACGAGAGATGTCCTTACCGTATCGTAATATACTGCACCAAGGTCAACTCCGCCAATAACCGGATTTAGTATGTTTTTCTCATAGAAATCACGGCAGAAATCCTCAAGATTGATCTTTTGTTTCCTTGAGAAGAATGACATATACTTTCCTCCCCGTGTCTGGTGAATTGGACTATGACGCCAACATGGTAACTTGAAGATCCCGAGCCTGCAAGACGAGGGCGAGGATGAGACGCGAGATAGTGATTCTACTGGCGGTTGCGCGTATGGCGCTGATCGCTTAGTGCGCGTGGGTTAGGTGGTTTGACCTGAGCACTGAAAACCGGGGACATTCGGAGAGAAGAAGACCTGCGCGGCACTCGCCCTTGCGTTGGGCGCCTCTCCACATGGCCGAAGCGCGCAAGGTTCGCATAGTTACCATGCTCCGGAATCCCTGCGGGGGCCAAACGATTCAGGGGCCGGGTGATATTCACGAGGGCGGGGGCGAGGCGATCCCGGCGCTACGGGAGACTCGCTAACGCAAGGATTCCCTTGCAAAGGGCGGACTCGTGGGCAAGAATAGCGGCGGCAAAAGGCGGCATCTTGAATAGAAGGGGGAGTGATGGAAAAGATCAGGTGGACGTGTCCCGAGTGCGGGAAGAAGTTCAGCGTACCTCAGGAAAAGGCAGGCGGTAGGACCGGCTGTACGAGATGTGGCACGGAGGGCGTGGTGCATTGTGCTCCCGAGTCGGCGGCGGCGCAGAAATCAGGACGCGTATCGATGGTGCTTGCGACTATCATCGGTCTATTGGGAATCATCACTTTACCGGGATCCTTCAGATACTGCTATCGGGTTGGCACAGGCCATGCCATCAGCAGGACCTACGACTCGGAGAACCTGGCGTGGGATAACATGAGCCCTGCCGAGCGCGCGCCCTACCTGGCACGTTGGCAGGCCGAGGGTGTCAAGTTTGCGATTCTAATGACCTTCGGCCAGCACGTTCCGGTAGTAGTTCTGGTACTGGTGGCGGTGGGGTTGATATCGAAGGCAACTACAATGGCATTCAAGCGGGTGCTGCGCATCGCTTTCTTAGGGATAGCCGCAGGCGGTGTCATATTCCTGTCCATGGGAATACACTTGAGAGAAGGAACTCCAGTCCCGGAATCAATGGGGTTAGCCTTCACCTTCTATTTCGGACTCTCGGCTGTTCTGTGGGCGGTCATTGGAATCGGAGTGGCCGTCAGGATGTACGTCTTTCACGAAACTGCCAAGGTCGGGACGGCCCTGCCACGGAACAAGTAAGGGGGCTGACCCGAGAGAATCGCCAGAGCGGGAGGTAGAAGCATGTTGTGCTTGCTCAAGGCCATACTCGCATGGCTCATCATGTGGTTTGTGGGGATTACTCTGCTGGGGCTCGTTGTGCGAGGCGTGTTCTGGTCATCGCCACCTGTTGACGGAGCAACGGATCGTGTGCGGGAACTTCTCACATGGGAGTCTCGACGGATGCATGCGGCAAACTTCGCGATAACTCTGCTGTCCATCGTCCTAACGGCTGCCTACTTCTTCGCGCTTTACCACTTCTGGAACATTGCTCTTGCGGCCACTGCCGGCCTGCTAATGGTCGCGCGCGTCCCGGAGTTAGTCTCGGAGATCGCAGCCGAAAAGAAGATTGCGCGTTTCGCCGACTTTGTCTCGGAGATGGCAGCCGAAAAGAAGGTTCCCAGAGTTATCATCTCGACGGCCTGTAGCTTCTTCTTCGGAACCGTGCTAATGTTGCTGGGCCTGCCTCTCACTTGGTACTCTTTGTGCAAATGGCCGTCATAACAGCCCCAACCCGGAGGTCCACCGTACCCCGTAAGGCGCGCGGCCGCGCGCCACGGGGGCGGTGACTTGCGCCGTTATCCCAAAGCCGCAAGCCTGAAAGCAACCTTTGTGGAGGCCCCTGGAGACAATGCCCAGAATCTACCGGACCCAGAAAGAGGTCGAACAGCTCCTGATCCCGGAATTCGTTAGTTGCCTGGGTTACAGCATCTCTTGCCCAAGGTGGCAGGAAAGACCAGACGCCTTGTTGACGGTGAGCGCGCGTAACGAATGGAAACGGATTGCAGTCGAACACACCGGCTACTTCAACGATACGCTTGCGGGCCAGGAATCTCCCATCACGCAGATTGACGACTTCTGGAGGCTCGTGCAGGCCAGCATTGTTCGCCGAATCAGTCACCGGAAACACTTGACCGGTATCGTCGGAACAGTCCGCCTTAGGAAACACTTCCGCAAGCCACCAAACTCGGTGGGATTGGCCAGGCAACTCGCAGCGGAGCTCGTCGCATTCGCGGAAGCGCATGGGGTGAGAAAGTCCGAGCACATCCCTTTTGATCATTGGCAATTCAATGGATACCCGACGTTGGACTCTCTGCTCTCCGAGCTATTACTGTCACGCTGGACGGATGATCCCGTGCGTGTCTTTCGTTGTTCCTGGATATGCTCGAACATCACGGACGGGGGGATCTGCGTCAATCTGGAATACATCAAGAGTGCCATCGCGAAGAAGAACAGGAAGGCTGCAAACTACGAGAACTGGGGCGATGCCGGCGAGAAATGGCTGCTAATCGCAGCAGATGGTGCCAACCTCTGTAACCACGCCGGCCCGTCCATACAAAATGTGAACTGGGATGACGCCGAGTTGCTCGAGTTGTGTCGGACATCCCCATTCGACGGGATCGTTTTTTGGGAAAGAATTCGCTGCTGGTACAAATGGTTGAAGCCAAACAAGCCGGTGAAGCAGTGTAGAAACCCCTATGCCGACTGAGCGGGATACGGCCTTTCCATTGTCCATCAGCCAGCCAACCTGACCACCGTCAGTTAGCCATCCTTGCTGCTCCCGGCATACCCCAGTTTGAAGCCGCGAACCTCGGCAGCGGCCGGCCGGCAAACGCCCGGGAAGTCCCCAGGCAATGGGACGCCCGGCTGCAATAGCGGTTGATTGGGGCCGACTGCCGCATTAGAGTGTCAGCGGTTCAGAACTCGGATCGGCACGTAGGCAATGCCCTCACCTCATAGATCAACTGCGCCTCAGCCGGGGATACCGGCGGGGGCCGACCCGCACACGACCCTGTCGCGCGAGTTGCGGCTGTTTGACCTCATCATGATGGGCGTCGGCATGATGATCGGGGCAGGCGCGGTGCTGGGCATGGGGGAAGCTGTGCGCATCGCCGGCACGGGGGGAACGCTGGTGGCCTTCGCTCTCGCCGGCGCACTCAGCCTGCTGACGGCGATGGCCTACGCGGAGATGAGTTCCGCAATCCCCAGGGCGGGGAGCATCTACAACTTCGCCCGCATCGCCTTCGGGAGTTCGACGGGCTTCACGGCCGGATGGATAGCATGGTTCGCATCGGCCGCCGCCGGGAGCTTGTACGCCTCGCTCTGCGCGTCATACGTCGTTCATTATCTGGCGCAACTCGGCATGCTCGGCTGGGTACCGCTTCCGACGTGGGTGCAGGAGCGGGCTGTCGCGGTTCTCATTGCGTGCCTCTTCGTGTACTGCAACTACCGCGGCATCTCTGAGACAGGGAAGACGCAGACCTTCCTGACTGTCGGCCAGACCGTCAGTCTCGGGCTCATCGCGATCGCCGGGGCCGCCGTTGCGGTTAGAGATCCATCGAGACTTGCCAACTTCCGCCCCTTCATGCCGAACGGTTGGCCGGCGGTCCTGGTCTGCATGGGGTTGGAGTTCGTCGCCTTTGAGGGTTACGAGGTCATTGCAACCGCAGGCGATGAGGCCATCAACCCCCGGCGTAACCTGCCGAGGGCCATTCTGTGGTCCGTCGTTATCGTTAGCGTGACGTATCTGGCGGTTGCCTTCGGCCTTATCGTTGCGATCAAGAACGTTAACGTGCCAGCCTGGCAATGGCTTGCGGAGCAGCGCGAAAAGGCGTTTGGGGAGGCTGTGGGACTGCTTCTGCCTCTGGGTCACCTCGTTGCCACGTTGACGATCGTCTTCGCCGCCACATCCGCCCTCAACGCCACAATCTACTGCGCCGCGCGCGCTTCCTATGCGCTGGGCAGGGATAGGATGCTGCCCGGACGCCTGGCGCACATCTCACCCCGCAGGAGGACGCCCGACATGGCTCTGGCCCTGACCGCTCTCCTTGTGGTATCGGGAACAGCCTTTCTGCCGATACTGCATCTGGCTGCCAGCGCCAGCGTGATGTTCCTTTTCATGTTCATCCTCGCAAACCTTTGCGTCGTCAGGCTCCGGCAGCGGATGGGGGGGACATTGACCTACGGCTACCGCATGCCCATGTGCCCCCTGCTGCCCGTCATCGCCACTCTCGGGCAGATGGTCATAGCGGTCTTCGTGCTCCGGGTCAGCTGGGTTGCCTGGGCAATCGCAGTGACATGGATGGGAGCAGGGCTGGCGGTCTTCTGGCTCTACTCGAGGTCCCGGGCTCTGCCGCTGCCCGAAGACGCGCCATCCATGTCTGAAACGCCGGAGGAACGTAGCCGGACATAGCGATCTGGTCCCCGTTCCAGCAACATCGGTTATGATGTGACCTGAGGGCCGACGTTGGGGGCATAGAGCGGAGATGGATGTGCTCAGCTTCTCCAAGAGCGGGCGTCGGGCAAAGCTCCAGGCCGCTCCCCTGCCCGCGGAATGGGCCCGCATCCTCGAACGCAACGTGTTTCCCTACCGCGGGCTGCCGCCGGAGGATCAGCGTGAACTTCAGGGCCATATCCAGGTCTTCCTGGCGGAGAAGGAGTTCGAGGGCTGTGGAGGGCTTGAGATCACGGACGAGATCCGAGTCACTATAGCCGCGCAGGCATGCATCCTGCTGCTTCATCGGGAAACCGACTACTACCCGGGGCTCCACACCATTCTTGTCTATCCCAGCACGTACGTGGCGCATGAGCGCAGATGGTCGCCGGGGGGTTTGGTGACCGAAGGCCCGGAGCCGCGGATCGGCGAAGCGTGGCGGCACGGACCGGTCGTACTCGCCTGGGATGAGGTGGAGGCGGACGCTGCAGACGTCCGTGACGGCCACAACGTGGTTTTCCACGAGTTCGCCCACAAGCTGGACGAAGAGGACGGCGTCGAAGACGGCACCCCCGAACTCACCCGCCGCAGCATGTATCTGGCGTGGGCCCGTGTGGTCAGTCGGGAATACGAGCAGTTGCGCCGCGACGCGGAAAGCGGCCGGGCAACGGTCCTGGACAAGTACGGCGCCGAGAACCCGACCGAGTTCTTCGCCGTCGCAACCGAGTGCTTCTTCACCAAGCCTGTCCAGCTTCGCCGACGGCATCCTGAACTCTACAGCGAACTGGCAGAGTTCTACTGCCAGGACCCGGCCCGGTTGGCCGAAGGGCAGGAGCGCCTGCGGTCCTCAGAGCCGCCCAGGCAGCGCAGGCAGACCTGAAGGCCGTCCACTCTACGCCGCCACCGGGGGTCAGCGGTCGGCAGTCAGCCGTCCGTTCTCGTTCGCCGTACGGCGGATCGTAATCGTAATGGAGAATGCAGCAGCGGCTCCCACGGGCAAGGTCGCCACGCCGTCGGGATTGAACTTTCCGGCGTGTTGGTGATCTGGTATTGTGAGAACCTGCTATGGACGCCAGAGAACGACTGCGTGAGAGCCTGCTGGTTCTGCGTCACCAGACAGGCGACCAAGGCGCGCTGGAAGAGTTGATCGAACTCCATCATGCGCCCTTGGGCTATTTTCTGCGCCGGTTGCTGGGAAACGCCGCCGACGCCGATGACGCTCTACAGGACGTTTGGCTGAAGGTGATCAGGAATCTGGGCCGGCTCGACAAGCCCGAAGCCTTCGCAGTCTGGCTGTACCGCATAGCGCGCAACGCGGCCTACCGGCGACTGGGCCGCCGAAGTGACGTCCCCCTGCCGGAACCCGAGGTCGTGCCTGCCGAGGAGCCGGGGGACGAGGCGGAGTTCTCGGCAGAGGAAGCCGCCCGGATACACGAATGCCTACGCAGGCTGACGACTGAACACAGGGAGGTCCTCGTGCTTCGTTTCATGGAAGACATGTCGTACGAGGAAATCGCAGGCGTAGTGGGCTGCACTCTGGGGACGGTCAGGTCCAGGATCCACTACGCCAAACATGCCCTTCGCAAACAGATGGAGGCGGGCTATGAGAGAGAAGAAAGAGCTTCGTAAGGAACTGCTCAGTCAGAACGGAATGGCGTCGGGCCGGATGTCGCCGGAGGAGAAAGAGGAACTGCGCCGCCTGCTCAAGCGAGACCAGGCGCGGGTGGCGCGGATGAAACGGGCTACCATAATCGCCTGGCTGCTTGTACCGTTGTTCATGCTGGTCGGGGCCAGCCTGTCCGTCATCTTCGCGGGTCCCCAGGGGATAGGGACGACGGAAGCGGGGATCGCCGCCGGCACGGCAATGATATACATTGCCATCTTCTTCACGATCAGCTACTTCTGGAGGTCCCGATCTTTGGGGATGCGCCAGATCCAGGCCACTCTCAGAGACATCCAGGAACAGCTCGAACGCATAGCCGGTGAGAGGGAAAAGCCGTCGGACACGCAGTAAGGGCGGATGCCTTCACATGGGGACAGGTACTGTCGACCGCCTGTTCCGCTCATACCTCCCCGGACTCTGCGCAGAACAGACGCGCCTGACTACAGGCCGACCGACGCCGACTGCAAAAGGCGCGGCTACGGCGGGCAAGCGTCAGCGTTCAGCCGTCGTTCTCGTTGCCTCCCTCGCGGGCTGCGAAGCCGGATTGGCCGGACGGGCCAGCGAATCGGCCTGTGTCATAATGCGTAAGGGGCTTCCCTCTAGGGGTCGGTCCATGGTAGAATAAAGTGGTCCGTGCAGATGCAGTTCCAGGGTAACCACCGCGTTCGACCTGGACCCCGAAAGCAACCATCTCGAACCTAAACTCAGGCCAATTGAGACGGCAAGGATAGGTGGGCGGATGAAGATAATCTACAGGCTGCGCGGATGGCTAATGGTGCCGCCGATGATCTTTGTTATGTTGTGCATCTGGAATGAGACCGAAAACAAATGGCTTTTAGGGGGGGGCGGGGTGATTTTTGCGTTAGGGTTGGCCCTGAGGGTCTGGGCGCAGATGCACTTGCACTACCGTCTCAAGGTGAAGAAAACGCTAACGGTGACTGGACCCTTCGCGTACGTTCGAAATCCAACCTACATCGCGAATACAGCTATGCTCGCCGGTGCCTGCATGCTCGGCGAGATCTTCTGGTTTGCCCCCATTCAGGTACTTTACTGTGCAGTAGTTTACACTCTCGTTGTACGCTATGAAGAAGCGCACCTGGCGCGGAAGTACGGCGGCGCTTACCAAGAGTATGTGGGCCAAGTTCCCAGGTGGTTACCTAAGCTGAAACTGCTCGACAAGAGAATGAATAGCATGGCTAAGTACTTCATTCCCAGCCTGTCGGCCGAAGTTCACTGCTTGCTGTTCATTTTGCCGTTCCTAGCAAAAGAGATGATAGTCCACTGAACTGCTTCTTCTTGGCTTTTCGGAAGTTGGTCTGTTATATCCTTGCCTAACACGTGCTCCCTACCCTCGGTCCGTCTCGCAGGCCGGTTTTTGCGAGCGCTCTTGTGCGCCAAGGCTTCCGCCTCCGGCAAGCCTACGGCGGACGAGTGGGCAGGCAGGCGTTTCGAACTCCCACGGGATAAGTAGACAGGGAGAGAGCATGCCGCCCTCCCTGTCGACGTGCTGCTGATCTTTCGCCTACCGCTGCTGTTCGACCTGCTCCGGTCTCAGGTCCACCGCGAAGGGCGCAGAGGGCTTGGAGATGCGGTCCTGTTCGTCGTCGTAGCTCGCGAACAGGTAGATCACCTTTCCGGCAGGCAGCTCCGGGATGTCATCAGCGGGCCGAGGGTTGCGCACCAGGGGCCGCGCGTCGCGACCGTCCTCATTCGGCCCCATCCACACCTGGTATTGCCCGGCCACGGGCACGGGCGTGATCTCAATCGTTCTTGCGCCGGCCTTCTCGATCACCGGCGGCGCGCCGGCGCCCATTTCGGCCATGCGAGCAATCGGGTTGCCGTCCCTGGCATAGAGGAACATGCGGTTGTAGATCCCGTTCACGCCGAAGACCTCCGTGTTGCAGAGGACGCGGAGGGTGATCTGGTTCGTTCGGCCCGGCCTGATGAGCGGGCTCAAGTCCATCTCGAGCAACTGGGGCCTGGACCACTGCACTATGAACGGCCGGTGGCCGGCGTACCCGCCGTTCACCCAGACCCACGCCTCGTTCACGATGGCCGGCGCATAAAGGGCCACCTGCCGGTCGGTCTGGGGCACCTCGACGTTGAAGCGGTACCAGGCCAGTCCCGTATACGGCCGGCCCTTGTCGTCTTGCAGCCCCTGGCTCTGCCAGCCGGCGGTGGTGCGCATCGTTCTCCAGCCGGCGTCGTCGAACTCAGGCTCCATCCAGCGCGCGAAGATCCCGTCGTCGTGAGGATCCGCGCAGAACCTGGCCTCCTCAGGCAGCACGACCAGCAGGTCGCCCTCGGGGCCGGAGGTCTTGCGCAGCTCGGCGAGCATCTGCAGGCGTCTCCACGCCATGTCGTAGACCGGGTAGGGCCGGTAGCCCATGAAGTCGGTGATCTGGCCCAGCTCTTGGTTGATTGCCAGCATGCGGTCGGCGTGCTCGATGCCCCGTGCGTAATCGGACGCCTGCTTGCAGTGCTCAAACGCGACGTAATGGACCAGGTAGTCGTACATCAGCCGATCCATCCGCACGTGTATCTTCTCGGCGTCGGACTGGGCGAGCTGCTCGGCCTCGCGGATCGAGGCGCCGAGTTTTTCCAGCAGTTCGTCGGTGTAGATCTGCGGCAGGATCACGTCCTCGTGACCGTGTTCCCTGCTGGTGGCGAAGGCGTCCTCAAGCGCAGCGTAGAATGCCTTCACCGGCTCTCCTGCGGGTCCATACCACTTGGCAAAGTAGTCGTCCAGAAACGCGTCCACGTCCGTGTCCGCGTCCCACTCGAGCCGGGCGCGGACGATGCGGGTCGGGACGCCAGTCAGTGACCAGTCGCCTTCGTCTTGATCCTGGAATCCCCACAGGCCCCACTTCTTAAGCAGCGGGATGACCACCCGTTCCCTGTGCACCATCGGCGTGAGCGTGCCTTTCGAGACCAGCATGGTGTAGTTGTAGCCGTAGCGCCAGACCTTGTCGCAGAGCTTGCACCAGCGCCGGACCATCTGCCCCTGGCGCTCCATCTGCCAGCAGTGCTCGTCCTCGTAGCCGTGGATGGTGCAGGCACAGATATTGGCGAACATGATCACCAGGTTGCCCCGCTTGTTGAACTCGCCCAACTCGGGCGGGAGTTCCGGGGGGATGTCCCGGTTCGCGTACCCGTTGGTGGAGATCACGAAATCGGGGAATTCCTTGTTGACCTCGTCCATGACACGGCTGACGAAGTAGATCCACTCGGTGGTGATCGACGCCTCCGGCATGGGGTCGCGCAAGTTGGCGCCGTACCCGTCGAAGCCCGAGGCCATCTTCTGGCAGTTCGCGCAGTAGCATCGGGGCGTCCCGTCGTCGGCGGAGAATGCACAGCACCAGGCTCCCTTGCGTGCCTTCTCCTTTATGTTCTCAGCCACGTACTGAATCATCTCAGGATTGGTCATGCAGGGCATGTGGGGGTTCCGCGTGCCGTCTCTCTCCAGCGCGAACCACTCCGGGTGGGCCGCGAAAACGTCCTGCGGCGGCAGGACATGCACGACCGACCCGTCGCCCGGGACGCCGTACCACCCTGCGATTCCCGGGTTCATCTTGTTGTGGATCTTCCACTCCTTCTCCTCAGCCGGCATGTTCCGGCGCCCATGCGCCCAGTAGTCGCGGATAGGGAAGCTCGGGCTCTCCCGGATCACCATCTCCTCGACGGCGATCGCGTCTTTGGCCGGCACCACCTCGCCGAACTCGCCCGGCATGAACCAGCGCACGCCGAGTCGGTTGAGCATCTCGCACACCGCGTAGCGCGTGCCGCGGTAGGGCGGAGTGTCGTTGCCGGCGAGCACCAGGCGGTCGCCCTTGCACCAGATGACAAATCCCTCGTCCTGGAGATTCTTGGTCCGACCGGCGGGGACGTCGAGCTGGAGGATCTGGTCAGTCAACCGGCTCTTGCCGACGAGCACGAGCGGGCCTGCAACATCCTGATCGTCCGTGACAATGGGCAGGCGCACGCCGCTCATCTTCTCCACGTAGTGCTGGAACTCCATGGCGGCGTCCCACACGTTCTGTGCAGCCCACGCAGCAGGGTCATTCCCGTCGGCAGCCCTGTCCCCTGCGCCGCCGGCATACTCCGCCGCGATTACGATGTGCGCGGCCGGGGCGCCGTCAGTGACCAGGATCAGCTTCTCCGCCGCAACGGCACCTACTGCGCACACGCCCATCACAACCATAGCCAGTAACAGTTTCCTTAGCCGGCGCATCGCAAAGCTCCTCACTTGTTACGGAGAGCGGAAAGCGGATTACGCGGCAAACCACTCCGTGGCGGATTGTGTCCCGCTGGCGGGTATGCTATAAGCGGTGCCGACCGAATGCAACCAGACATCTAGCACTGGGCGCCTCCGCGCCCACACTGTGCCCCCGAGGGCTGCTGCACCGTTCGGCCCGACACGCACGATCCCCCCAGGCTTACTGCCGCCCCCTGCGGGGGCTGGATTCCTCTTGCCTGCCAACCACGGGCTGACGCCCGTGGCTACATGCTGTCGCCCTTCGGGCTTGACGGCACCCGCGCCGAACAGCTCATCGCTCTTTGTGTATGCAATGGAACCACGAAGCTTGGAAAGGCAAGGCGCGCCGGGGCCAGCTGTGTGGTGGGTAGAGCGGGCGTCCCTCCGCCGTACGGCGGACGCGCGGCCCAACGATTTCCCTATTGTGGTTTATTTAGGCGAGGCCACGAAGTTCTGGCCTTTCCTTCGTGTTCTTCGTGGTGTAGTGTGGTTTTCCGTTGCTGTCGCGAAGCTCAAGAGGTGAACTCCAGTGTGTAGCTGTAGACCCCCTCGCTGAGCCGGCTGGTCAGCTTGCAGTCGCTCTTGCGCAAGACAGCCTGCATGGCCCTGTTTTCCCAAAGCACCTCTGCTGTGAAACCTGCAATGCCATGCCGTTTGGCGATGCTGATCAGGTACCTGAGCATGAACGCACCGATACCCCGGCCCTGCCACTTGTCCCCAACGATGAAAGCCACCTCCGCGCGGTTGGTGTGCTGGTCGAGGTAGTAGCCGCCGAGTGCGATGATCTCTTCGCCGTACGCCTCGGGCACAGTGCCTACGATGGACACCTCGTTGCGGTGGTCAACGTAGACAATATCGTGTATCTGCTTTCGCGGGACCCACCTCATCTCACTCATGAACCTGTAGTAAAGGGTCTCGCGAGAGAGCGCATACAGCAGGTCTTTTATCCGCGGCTCATCGGTCAGATGGACCGGCCTGAAGTTGATGAGCGTTCCGTCGTTCAGCAGATAGGTCGTCCTGAACTCCTGGGGCTCGGCGCTGAACTTCTCCTCGACGTCAGCCAACTCCTTGCGGACGTATTTTGCCTTGATCGCCTCTTCCAGGAGTCGAGCGCGGAAGTCGGGATGGGCGATGCTGATGAGTGCCAGTGCGCGCTCCTGCACGTTCTTGCCATGCAGGTAGGCGACTCCGTATTCGGTGACAACGTAGTGGATGTCGCCGCGGGTCGTTACGACGCCCGCTCCAGGGCTGAGCTGTGAGACAATCCGCGAGATCGCGCCTTCACACGCTGTGGACGGCAGGGCGATGATGGCTTTGCCTCCGGGGGACCTCGCCGCACCTCGATTGAAGTCCACGTGGCCCCCTATGCCCGAGTAGAACTTGGTTCCCAGCGAGTCGGCGCAGACCTGGCCGGTGAGATCAACCTCCAGCGCCACGTTGATGGCCACCATCTTGTGCTGCTGCGCTATGATGAACGGATCATTGACGTACTCTGTCGGGTAGAACTCGAATGCGGGATTGTCGTCGATGAAATCGTAGAGCTTTCGCGTGCCCATGCAGAAACTGGCGACGACCTTGCCGCGGTTCAGCGATTTGCGCGCGCCCGTAATCACTCCCGCCTCCACCAGGTCAACGACCGAGTCCGTCAGCATCTCCGTATGGATGCCGATGTTGTGTTTGTCCTTCAGGAACCCCAGGACGGCCTGCGAAATGCGGCCGAAGCCCAGTTCCATCGTGGACTCATCTTCAACGAGCCCGGCTACGTACTCGCCGATACGGCGCGTGACGTCGTCGGTCTCCGGCAGAGGGAACTCGATGAGCGGCACGTCGGTAGGCACCAGGAGGTCGATGTCGTAGACGTGCAGCGAACTCTCGCCGCGAGTGCGCGGCATCTGAGGGTTCACCTGTGCAATCACCAGACTTGCATTCTCGGCGGCGCTCTTGACGATATCCACGGAGATGCCCAGGCTGCACATGCCGCGTTCGTCGGGAGGCGTGACCTGTATGAGGGCCACGTCGAGGGGCAGTCGGCCGGACCCGAACAACGCAGGTATGTCGGACAGGAATATCGGGGTGTAATCGCCGAGACCTTGCTGGATGATGTCCCGGACATTGGCGGCGATGAAGAAACTGTTTACGGAGAAGTGTCGAGACAGCTCCTCCTTGGCGTATGGCGCCGACCCAAGAGTGAGCAGGTGCACGACCTCGATGCCAGCCAGCTCGGCGGAGCGAGCCGCCAGTGCTCGAACCAGCTCCTGGGGCTGCGCACAGCCCGTCCCCACGAAGACGCGCTGGCCCGGCTGTATGCGCGCAACCGCCTCCGACACGGACACCACGACATCCTGGTATTTCTCCTGCCACTCCGGGTCATAGCCGTGCTTGCCTAGATCACTCATTCTCGATACCACCTCCAGACAGCGTCATGCGAGCGTCGGCCACAACCGGGTTTGCGCCGGACTCCCCCACAATGAGCGGGTTTATGTCCATCTCAATGATAGGACGGAAGTCCGTCGCGAGTTGACTGATCTGCTGCAAGCAGCGGGCTATTGCCGGCAGATCAACGCCGGCTTGCCCGCGGGCGCCTTTCAGCAATGCATACGACCTCGTTCCCATCAACATCTGCATGGCTTCACCAGCAGTGATGGGCGCCAGATGGAATGCCACGTCTTTCATGACTTCGACGAATATGCCTCCCAGACCGAACATGAGCATCGGCCCGAATTGAGGGTCGCGGGTCATGCCGAGGATGACTTCCCGCCCACCCGAACACATCTTCTCGACGTACACCCCCTCCAGGCGTGCGTCAGGCACGTGTCGGCCGACCCTCAGCATCATCAAGTCGTAGGCGTCACGGACCTGCTCGGCGTCGGACAGGGCCAGCCTGACGCCGCCCACGTCGGATTTGTGGACGACGTCGGGAGAGACGATCTTCATCGCTACGGGAAAGCCGATCCTCGTGGCAGCAACAGCGGCCTCCTCGGCGCTGGCCGCCACGTGGCCCGGCGGAACGGTGAAGTCGTAAGCACGCAGTATCTCCTTCGCCTCGGCCTCGCCGACCTTCGTGCGTCCGGCCCTCACGTGCCAGTTGATGATGCGTTCCACCCGCCGTCGGTTGACCGGGAAGCGTGCCACGATGCGCGGTGGACGACTGCGCCACGCCACGTAGTCGCACATTGCCTTCAACGCAGCCACGACCCGTTCAGGCGAGGGGTAGTCCGGCAAGCTCGACGCCGTCAACTTCTCACGCGCGGGCATCACGTCTCTGCCGCCCATGAACGAAGCCAGTATCGGCTTGTCGGCGCGAACGCATTCCGCGATTGCCAGAGCCGTTTCAGCGGGCTGCGTCATCGCCTGAGGCGTCAGGATGACGATGACCGCGTCCACCTGATCGTCGTCCAGGGCAGCGTTGACCGCTGTGGCATACCGTTCAGGGTCGGCGTCACCCAACACATCAATGGGATTGCCAACACTGGCGGCAGCAGGCAGCTTGCTCTTGAGGGCCGTTGAGGTGAAGTGTCCCATGGTCCCGACCTTCATCCCCGACTTCTCTACAGCATCGGCAGCCATGATGCCCGGCCCGCCGGCATTGGTGATGATCGCCACCCGGTCGCCCTTGGGCAGAGGCTGCATCGCCAGTGCCATCGCACAATCGAAAAGCGCCTCGAAGTTGTCAGCGCGTATCACGCCCGAGCGCCTGAATGCAGCGCCATAGGCGATATCGGCTCCGGCCAGACTTCCGGTATGCGAGGAAGCAGCCTTGCCCCCTGCTTCGGTAGTCCCGGCCTTGAGTACAACCACGGGCTTGGCCTGGGAGGCAGCTTCAGCCGCTTTGATGAACTCGTCCCCGCTCACGATGCTCTCAAGGTAGCAGGCGACGACGCCGGTCTGTTCATCATCGGTGAACGCTTTCAGAAAATCCGTTTCGTTCAGATCAGCCTTGTTGCCGATGCTGACGAGTTTGGCCAGACCTACGCTGCGTGAGATAGCCCAATCCAGTATCGCCGTGCAGAGAGCCCCAGACTGGGACAACACCGATATCTTTCCGACGGCGGGCATGTTCTTGGCGAACGAAGCGTTCATGGCATGATGGGTGTTTATCAGCCCAAGACAGTTGGGACCCAGCAGCCGTACACCTCTGGCAGAACAGACCTGCGCAATCTCCCGCTCCAGCGCCGCCCCTTCAGCCCCGACCTCCTTGAAGCCCGCACTGATGACCACAACGGCCTGCGCGCCCGCGTTGATCGAATCCTCTACCGCGCCGCGAACCAGGCTGGCGGGCACCGCGACAATGCTCAGGTCAACGGTATGTCCGGACGTCTTCGCGTCAGGGTAGCACTTGTAGCCCAACACTTCGTCGGCCGATGGATTCACCGGGAGGATCGTGCCGGCAAAACCGCCCTTTATCAGGTTGGCCAGGATCTCGTGACCGACCTTGCCAGGCGTTCGCGACGCGCCGATCACCGCCACGGTCCGTGGATACAACAGCGATTCGAGCATCACAGCCATCCAATCTAATCAGCACAAGCGGTTCGGAGTTCGCACAATGGCCCGCGCCGGCGGGCCGCCTTCCGGCAAACTTTGAATCTTACCGTATCTTCGGCGCGCCGGGCAACGTTCTTGCCCATGCGATCAAAGCGGCGCGCCGGGACTGCGCTTTTCAGATGCCCGCGAGCCATCATCCACACTACATGCATCCCGCGATGCGCTCGGTCACCGCGAACCGTTCCGCGGCACGCGCAACCCTGTCGCGCAGCCCGTCTATGTACCGCTCGCGCACCCTGCGGTCGAACAGAATCCGCGCGTATCGTTCGCGCAGATCCGGAAACCGCTCGCGCAAGAGCCCTGCCACTGAAGGCCAGACCCTTGGGCGCGGATTGAGCGCATCAACCCAGATGGTCCCTACGCGCAGGTCGGCCGCCCGCCCAAACATGGCGTCTATTGAGTCCTGGCCGTCTGACAAAAAAGGCAGCAGTGGGCCGAACATGACGGCCGTCTCCACTCCCGCTCGGCGGGCTTCTGAGAGCACTCCGAATCGCGCCTCGACGCTGGAGCCGTGCGGCTCCCACAGCTTGCTCAGACCCTCATCCAGTGTCGTCACCGTCACGCCGATGCGCCCGGCCCGCCCGGCAAACAGATCCAGGTCACGCAGCACGAGCGCGCTCTTGGTCAGCACGTTCGGCTGGAACCCATGCTCCAGCAGGAGCTCGCAGCAGCGACGCGTCAGTTTCAGCCCGGCTTCGAGCGGCTGCCATCCGTCGCATGCACTGCTCACGAACACCTCGCCCGGACTCGCGCGGCGGAGCTGACGCTCCAGAACCTCCACGGCATTGACCTTGACGTCCACAAACCCGCCCCACTGCTCGGGGTGAGGGTGGAATCGCTGCATGAAACGCGCGTAGCAGTAAACACACGCGTGCGCGCAGCCCGTATAGCAGTTCAACGAGTAGCCGCCGATGCTGGTGCGATTCAGGATTGTCTTGCACTCAATCTCGCGCACGACTACGTCCGGCCGCCCAGGCGATTCCGCGCGCCCGTCCGCGCCACTGCCGGGCATGGCACCGTCGGCCTCGTGTCTCATGGCATCTGGCACCCGCGCGCCCGCGCGCTCCTTCATCTTCGCTCTCGCTCCCGTGAGGCACTCATCCCTGTAGTCGATTATAGCACTCAGGGATTTCATCTCAATCGCAGGCGAAACCCTGGCCGGAAGCATCTCGCGCGTGTATATTGGGTCTGACGCAGGCCGGCCAAAGGCAAGGAACGCCGGTATTGACCGGTCTGGGCAGTGCCGAGCGGGAGGAGCAAGAGTGTGAAACAAGCAGCAACGATGCGCGCAATGGTGCTCGAAGAGCCGGGAAAGCCGCTCCAGGAGCGGCGGCTTATACTGGTTAGTCTACTCACTGTTAGCCAGCACTCAAACCTCCTGACGGTCGGAGGAGATCATGTTTCCAGACTGGCATGACCCGATACACATACCGACCGTGGGCGACGATATTCGCATCGTAAGCCCCCACGTGATCACAGTGAGACCCAACACGATGCGGCCGGAGACCTTTCAAGTGTCTGTCCAGCCGGGAACAGGGACCGACGCACTCACGGAGCACGGTCGCGCAATCGCCACTTTACTTCAGAAAACGCACGGCGATACCGCACGATTCCTCGACAGCTATTTGCAGCCGAATATCGAACTAGCAGAATTGGACAGGCTGCGCGTTGACCTAAAGAATCTCCTGGAGAATTACAGGTCTGCACTGGAATACACGGCGCATCACATTGCAGCCTTGTGTACCCCGAAGCCGCCGCAGGACAGAGTGCAGTTCCCTGTGGCACAGCCAAGCGATACTGCGGCGACGTTCGGGCCGAAACTCGACCAATGGTTTCCCGGGCTGGGCGCGAGCGCGCCAAAGGTGAGAGACTATCTGCTCACTATCCAGGCGTTCAATGGCTATCCGTGGCTAGAGCAACTTGCCGACCTAACGAACTTCAACAAGCATCGGTCACTGTCCGCCCAAGAACCAGGCGATTTCCACTCGGTTGTAGTGAGATTTGGCGACGCAGGTGTCCGACTCGGGGAGTTGGGCTTCCGGTCATTGAGCCTCGAAACGGGAGGCGTTCTCCGGTTCGTGAACTCATCCGGACAACAGGTCGATCTAGATGGCCCCTGTGTGCTCGACGCGAGCACCACGTCATTGGCTGGCGCAGACCCCCGTATCGAGCTACTTATGGAGAAGCGCCAGCTGTATCGCATCCCCGGATGCAAGGATTCCATTGCGGGCACACTCTGGAGCATCGACAAAAACGTGTTCCGAGCCGTCGATTGGATTTGCGCGCTCCTGTCCTAGCTGGGGGGACGTCTGCGCGCGGGGGAGATCCAGGGCGCCGCGGTTCTGGAGGTATCAAACGGCGACGCCGGATAGGCACTGCGCCCGCCGCACATCTGTTTATCCCGCAGAGGACGTCCGATAGACAACAGGCGACCCCACTCCGTTGTCATCCTGAGCGAAGCGAAGGATCTCGTCCTCGGGGCCAGATTCTTCGTTCGCCGTACGGCGAACTCAGAATGACAAATGTGCGCCGTGGGCGTAGTTGGATAGAGCGCACGCTCAGCCTGGCCGACGGCCCCTCGCACCGCGACGTGCATGCCCCGTCATTCCGCCGGCACAGCACGGTCAAGCCCGAAGGGCGACAGCATGTAGCCACGGGCGTCAGCCCGTGGTCGGCAGGCAAGAGGAATCCAGCCCCCGCAGGGGGCGGCAGTAAGCAGTAGCCAGTAATCAGTCATCAGCGAGCACGGGATGCCCGCGCCGGCTCCTGCGATTGAGCGCGCCATCGGTCGCAGGTAAGCTATAGGTGTGATTCATATTACGCGTGCTATCGCGATCCACGAAAGCGAAGTCAAGCTGGAGTTCGTGCGCGCCTCCGGGCCGGGCGGACAAAACGTCAACAAGGTCGCCACGGCCGTTCAGCTCCGCTTCGACGTGGCAGCCTCCTCCTCGTTGCCCGAAGCAGTGCGCAAGCGTCTTGCCAGGCTGGCCGGCAGGCGGCTCAGCGCAGAGGGCGTGCTCATCATCGAGGCCAGGCGGTTCCGCACTCAGGAGCGCAATCGTCAGGACGCGACGGACAGGCTGGTCAAGTTGATCCGGCAGGCCGCCAGGAAACCCGTTCCCCGGCGAAAGACAAGGCCGACAGCAGCATCGAACAGGCGCCGCCTGGAGGCCAAGCGCCAGCGAAGCGAGACGAAGCGCAGAAGGCTGGACGTTCCGCCCCCTGACAATTAGGAGCCAGCGCTTGCACAGACAGAAAGGACGGCCTCACATGGAACTGAACGGCAGGACGGTAATCGTGACGGGATCGAGCAGCGGCATCGGGCGTGCACTGGCGCTGGAGTTCGCCCGCCACGGGGCGAATGTCGTGTGCTGCGCCCGCCGGGCCGAGAAGCTCGACGAGACGGTTCGGATGATTCAAAAGGAGGGCGGCACCGCGCTGGCCATCCCAACCGACATCACGCGCCGTGACCAGGTCCGCAGCATGGTGGCGGAAACGCTCGAACGCTTCGGGCAGATTGACATACTTTTCAACAACGCCGGCAGCTTCGCTTCCATCGCCGCCGTGTGGGAGGTGGATCCCGAACTCTGGTGGCACGACGTGACCGTGAACCTCTTCGGGAGTCTCCTGTGCATCCGCGAGGTGCTGCCTCACATGATGGAACGCGGCGAAGGCATCATCTTCAACATGAACGGGGGACGCCCTACCGGTGGGACCGGATACGCCTGCGGCAAGGCGGGCCTGATGGAGCTGGGCCGCGTGCTCATCAATGAGCTGGAGACCGTGGGCAGCAACGTGATCGTCTTCGGCGCCGCGCCGGGCCTGGTCCGCACGGAGATGACCGAGCTTCAGGCGGAGACGGAGGCGGGGCGAAGGTGGATACCCTCTACGAAGGAGAGCTTCGAGAGCGGCAACCTCCGCCGGCCGGAAGAACTCGCGGAGGCGGCGGTAAGACTGGTCGAAATGGCCCGGCCGGAACTCACCGGCACCTACTGCAGCGCCGGGATGGACTTCGAGAAGCTCCAGCAATCACCGGTCTGAAGCGAGGCAGGGGCGGCTCACGCCGACTTGCGCATCCGATCACGCGAGCGCTGCAAGAAGTCTCTTTCGCTCCTTCGTCGTCAACTCCCGTTCTCCCGCAGCCGCATTCATGGCCGCCTGCTCGGGGGAGGTCGCGCCCGGTATCACGACGGGGCAGATCGGGTGCGTGAACGCAAAGCGAAGGGCGGCCGTCACCATCTCCAGCCCCGGCGAGACGACGGATCCGAGCTTGTCAACCTGTGCCGCCTTCTTCTCGAATGCCTCCTGGGATGCCGCGTCTGCATGCCACGCACTGCGCACGTTGTCCGTGAAGCGCGTCTGCGCCGAATACTTCCCCGACAGCAATCCCATCGCGAGGGGTCCCCTGATGAGCACCGCGATGCCGTGCTCCTGGCAATACGGGAAGAGCTCTTCCTCCGGCTGCCGGTTCAGCAGCGAGTAGTCCGCCTCCAGCACGCCGCACGTCCCGTTGACGTTGAAGCGCTTGAGAACGTCCAGGCTATCGGTCGAGATGCCGTAGTGAAGGACCCGCCCGCTCTGCTTCAGCATTTCAAACGCTTCCAGATAGACGCTCGGATCCTTGATGTCGCCCTCGTGACACAACATCACGTCCACCCAGTCGGTCCGCAGTCGGTGCAGACAGGCGTGCGCGCAACCACGGATGAGGTCCGGCGTCGTCTTGGGGACGAGGGTTCCCGAGCGCGCCCCCCACCAGGCTATCTTGGTGACCACGCGCACCCGGTGGCGAATGCCCGACAGCGCGGTGCCGAGCCGCTCCTCCGAGATCCCGTGGGGGATGCCGTAGGACTCGGCGCTGTCGAATATGTTCGTGCCGTTGTCGAACGCCGCACGAATGATGGCCCAGCTCGTGGCGTCATCGATCGCACCCCACTGGTTCCCGATGTTCCACGTCCCCAGGCCGACAGCCGAGACCTTCCAGCCAGTCTTGCCGAAATCACGGCAAAGCATGATCGAAGCCTCTCATCACAGAGCAACTGGAGATTCCCGTTCTGGGCCGCGAGTGTAAGCCTGCTGGAAGCTGTTGTCAAATGCTGTATATGAAGGGTGGTTGGCAGGCCGACGTAAGCCCGCGGAGCGGGCGGCAGAATGTAGCCACGGGCGCCAGCCCGTGGTTGGCAGGCAAGAGGAATCCAGCCCCCGCAGGGGGCGGCACTAAGCAGTGAGTAGTAATCAGTAGTCAGTGAGCAGGGGATTCCTCCACTGATAACTGGTGGCTGGTCACTTCCCAGTCCCATTACGTAAACAAAGATCAGTAAGTAACCCGAAGCGAGGCAGGGGCGCTTCGCCTCGCGCCCCTGCCTCCCAGACGGACTGGAGAGCCCTAGTCTTTCTCCCAGCCGGAGTAGGAGAAGGCTACCCAGAGCGGCTCGTCCAGGACGAGTATCTTCTCGAACCGGAACATCTGTCCGCGGATGGGCAGCTGGACACGGATAGGCGTCACGCCGGCCGCGACTGCCTCACCCTCGACGCGCTGGGTGAACTGCTCCTGCAGCGCCTGGGCCTGCACGTCGGCCTGGACCTGCTCGGCCGGCGGCGGCCCTGCGCTCGATATGCGAGAGAACTCCTCCACCTTGCGCAGCGGGCCCTCGAAGCTCAGCCCGCCCAGGATGCCCTTCTTGTAGCTGCCCTCAGCGGGCAGATAGAGCTGAACCATCAGGTGCGTCAGGGGCACGTCTACGCGCGGCAGGTCCACCCGCATCTGCCCACTCGCGGCCACGCCTTCCTGCTTCTCGACGTAGACGAGTTCGACCGGGAACGATGCGAGTTCCGCCTGCGCGCTGCTGCTCCTGACCAGCGGGATGAGCACGCGCCCGTCCTCATCAAGCGCGGGCCGTATGCTCCTGCCCGCCACAGTCGCGCTCCAGACCTCGGCGCGCCCAGCGCCGGCCTCAGGCTTGGGCAGCGTCAACCTGATGAACTGGTTGCGATTGTTGCGCACGTTGTAGATGGCCTTCGTGATCCGCCTGCCGTCCATCGTCTGCATCACTGTCAGCACCGCCGAGTCGGCGATGGTCAGCAGGACGCTCACGTCCTCGTGCTTCCTGACCACCAGCGGAATGCGCAGTTCCTTGCCCACGTACCGGAACGCGAGCAGCACCGGCTGGCCGGTCATGCGGAGTATCTCGGCGGGCAGCTCGCGCACGTCAATGCTCGTTGCGCCGGGGTGCTCCGGAGCGCTGATCTCCACGTTCGCCAGCGCCACGATGCCGATGTATCCCTTCTCGCGGACGGCGTCCGGCACGCGCAGCACGGGCACCTCAGCCGCTGCCTCGACGCCCGCACGCTCGTAGGTCAGACTAAGCCCGGTGTTGCCCAACATGTCGTGTTCGAAACGCACATCGAGAATCCCGTCGGCCACGCGCCAGTCGTGAACCGCCTGCCCCGTCACCTCAAGCACGCTCACCCCGTCGGGCAGGCTGAGCGTGACGGACCTGATGCCGGTGTGCAGCACGCTCAGACTGACCTGCTCGCGGCAGGTCAGGATGCCCTCGCCGACGGCAGCCAGCGTCGCAGTCTCCGCGTAGAGCTTCGCCGGAACCTTCTCGACGGCCTCGAGCGCCCGCTCCCACGTGATGCGCACAGGAGCGCCGGAAGGAAGCGAAGCACCCACGACCGTCTCGCTTGCTCCGGCCTCGAGCGGGAGGACGGCCTGCGCGCCGGCAACGTCCACCGTCACCTGCTTGCTCGGCACGGTGAGCTTCAGGACGGTCGTTGCGCTCGGCATGGTGTTGAAGCCCACCTGGTAGGCGCCCGCCTGCTCTTTGACGGCGGCGGCAAACTTCAGAACCACCTCCATGCGGCCCTTGCCGGCGGTGAGCAGCTCATAATTGCCCTCGGCAACGTTCAGGTGGCAGCCGGCAGGAAGCGTCGCCTTCTCCAGCGCAACCGTGGCCGGCAGCAGCGGTATGCGCTTCCAGTCCTGCTCCTTGAGCACGTCAATCACCATGGCCAGATCGAAAACCGCGCCCTCCTCCCGAAGCATGCCGACGTAGTCGGCGGATGCGATCATGTAATCGGCCGGCAGAACAACCGGCTCGGGCTTCGGCTTCTTCTGCGCGATGCTCCACTCCAGCAGCGCCTTGAACTGGCGCCAGTCTAACTCAAGCTCCGCGCCCGCCACGCCCTCGACCTTGATGCCAAGGATGTCCTGAACCTCCGCCCATGGGATCGTCAGTTTGGGCTCCTTCGCCACCTCGCGCTCTGACTTGGTCAGCTCGCGGAACGTATCCCACGGCAGGATCACCTTCCCGCTCTCGCCCTCAGCCAGCTCTGCTTTGCGAGCCGGCGGCGATTCCTGAGCGCCGACTCCGGCAGCCACGATTGCTAATATGGCTGCCGCCACCAGGCCAGTCCTCCATTTCCCACGCATTACCTCTCCTCCTCATAGCTATAGGTGCACTCTATGACCAATGCGTCCTCAGGTCTGACGAGCACCTTCTCGAACCACACCGGCACTCCCACGGCCGGCACGTTTATCTCCATCGGCACCTCCTCAATCTCAGGCGCCTTGGGCGCCTCCGTCCAGAACTGCGTCGCCCCCGCCCGCACGGCCACGATGCCCTTGTCGTTCGACACGAGCAGGATCTCCTCGTGAGGCAGCTCGACGCGCGCGTCGGGCAGGGAGATGTAGTTGGAAGTGTCCCTGACCACGTCCAGTTGCACCCGGGCCTCGTTGGTCAATTCCGCGGCCGTCCCCGGGACGACCTCCCGCTGGCGCCGGTTGATGAGCTGTCCGGGCCTGCTCACCCGCTGTTCGAGGCTCATCAGCGCCCGCAGTTGGCCCTCGTCAACCATGGCCCACCGCCCGTCCTTCATGCTGTTCCACTGCACGCCCAGGTCCGCGGCGGCGCTTTCGCTCAGGGCCAGGTCACGGGTGTTGACAGTCACCTTCTGGCCCAGGTTGCGTCGCAGGTTATCGAGCATGTTGAGGATCTGTTCGTCGCCGGCGCGACCTCTCACCCTGACCTGCCCTTGCTGATACTCCACGATGCCCCCCGATACCCGCCCGGCGACGGCAGCCGGCGCCGGCCGCGCCCCAGGCTGATCCGCCACCTCCACGTTGCGCCCGAGGAAGTCGGCCAGCGCGCGCCCCTCAGCCTCGCTCTTAACGAGGTCCCCCACGTTGAAGACGGTCCCGCCGGCTTCCTCCCGCTTTTGCTTTATCCGAGATTCGAGTTCGGACAGCTTCTCCCGCTCCATCTCACTCCGCGATGCAATCTGATCCTTCCAGACGGGCTTGTCGGGATGGACGATCAGGTCCTTGTAAGGGATGATCGTCTCCGCAGTTTTCTCCTCCAGCCTCGCCTGTTCCTTCTCACTCCGCGATGCAATCTGATCCTTCCGCTGCACGCTTTCGAGCCGGCTGACCAACTGGTCGCTCTCCATCACCCGCTCCCCGGCCGGAGGCGCTGGGGCGGCCGGAGGCACCGGGGCGGCCTCGGTTCTCCCGGGGACCATCCCGGGTGTCGGCGGGGAGACGTAGCCTTTTTGTATGCCACGGAATTCGCGCTCGGGCTCGGCCACCCCCGTAATGAATGGGCGCGAAACTGGACCTTCGCCCAGGGCCTTCTTCGCCTTCTCCACGACCTCCGCCGCCTCAGCGTAGCGCTCCTGGGCGATCAGCTCGTCGGCGGCCTCACGCACCTGCCGGTCGGCATTCTCATCCCCAGGGCGCGCAGGCCCGGCAGGCAAAGCACCATTGACCGCAGCAAAGCCGCCGGCGATACCCTGAGACGGCCCGGGCAACTCCGGCTTCTTCTCCAGCTCCTCGATCTGGTCCTTTAGTTTGACGTTCTCGGCGCGCAGCGACTGCTCGGGCCCGCGCCCAGGCCCTACCTTGCGGGCAGCGCGCTGAAGGGCGATCTGGCCCCCTGCTTGGACGCCCAGCGCCGCACCCGCTGTCCCGTAGGCTCCTGCCGGACCACCCTGAGTTTCCGCGCCTGGCTTGAGCGCGAGATAACCGTAATCCCCACCGTGTCCCTCACCAGTCTGAGTGCCGCGCTCGCGGATCCGCTGGACTTCCTGCTTGAGGTCCGCGATGATCTGCTTCTCGCTCACACCCCCGCCCCCGTCCGTCGCGGGCGCCGAAACCGTTCCCGCCACTACGCCCGACCGATCAATGTCATACCCCGCAACCCCCGCAACAAACATCCCGCTGGGTTCCCGGCTCTTCTCCAAGAGCGACTGCCTCTGCCTCCGCAACTCAACATTGAGCTTCGCCTGCTCCTCGTACCCGCCCAGCCAGTCGCGCGCCTCGGCGAGCTTCTCCTTCTGCTGCTCCCTGCCCGCCTGCGTCGTCGAGAGCCCCTTCGTGAGCTGCTCCGCCGCCCTGTAGGACTCCGCTGCGGCGGATTCCTTCCCTTCGCGCGCCATCTGACGCGCCTGTCGGAGCAACTGCTCCTGCTGCACGGACGCCTGCTGCTCGACCTCGGCCTGTCCCTGGCGCAACTGCTCGGCCAGCACACGCTCGCGCTTGCCCTCAGCCTTCCGCTCCCCCCTCAGCAGGACGATGTTGCCGAGGAGCTTCTGGGCCTCTTCGGCATGAACGGTTCCGGGCGCACTGGTCAGCACGCTCCTGGCGGCCCGATCTGCCTTGTCAATCTCACCCGACTCGTATGCCTCCTTGGCCGCCTGTAGATAGCCGCGGGCAAGCAGTTCCGCGCGCTCCTCTTTCGTGACAGGCGGCTCCCCGCGCTGCGCGACCGCAAGGTGGCCGCGTCCGTATTCCAACTGCTCCACTGCCGCGGCGAGCTTCTCGGACAGCCTGAACGGGCCCTGCCACCGGCGGGCCCGGAACCCCTCAGGCAGATAAAGCGTGCACTTCGCCTGGGCTGCGGGAACGTCGGCACAAGCGAGCGCGAGGCTCAGCCGCCCGCTGCGCTCAAGCGCCGGGCCCGACCGCAGGAAGACCAGTTCGACGGGAAAGCTCACGCCGCCCGCCATCGTCTCCTCCGACTTCTCGAGCGGAATGAGAAGACTCCCGTCGGCGTCCCGTGAAACCGGCACCGGGCGCTCCGCGACGCGCGCGGCGATGAGCTGATCCTCGGCGCCGGGAAGCCTCACCTTGAGGAACTGGCGGTTCTGGTTGCGCATGCGGAACAGGACCTTGTGCATCGCGGCGCCATCGGCGCGCAGAAGGACAGTGTGCTGCGCCTCGTCAATCAGCGTCTCCTGCATGGGGAAGTCAGCCACGGACACCACGTCAACCACTGCGCTCCAGTTCCCGCCGGCGAATCGGTAGGCCAGCACAGGCTGCGAAGCCGTAAGCGAAGCCGCTTCTTTCGGAATGTCCCACAGCCCCAGATCGTGAAGGCCCTGGACCTCCTCCCCCAGGACAACGCCGCCGACGCCGCAGGTGATGATCAGAGAGCCGCCCTCGAGCCGTCCGTCGCGGATGCCGAACTCGCCCAGGGAAACCTTGCCCTTGCCCGCCGCCCACGGCACGGTGAATTCGACGTCAAGGCGCGTCAGGCCGGTTATGCCGCCCTTCAGGTGCACGGTGGCCGATTGCCCGCCCACGCGCACCTCGCGCACGTCGGGACCGGTGACGCTGACCCTGTCCGCGCCGCGCGGGAGGGCGATCTCAACGCTGTCCCGCTCGCCGCCGACGATGCGCACGTCCAGCCGCGCCCGCACCTCCTGGGCGCCCTCACCGAGGTGCCAGGCCACGTAGCCATGATACATGGCGTTGCCAAGTCGGCTTACGGGCGGCCGGGGACGCCGCCACGTTACTTGCAGTGTCGGGCTGCCCTTGCCCGCGTGCGGCATGAGCGCGAGAACGCCGTGCGTGCCGTCCTCCGTGCCCACGATGGACAGCGGCGAGGACGGCGTCATGACCTCCCACGCCTCGTCGGAGTCCACCTTCAAAAGCGACCTCACTGCCTGCGCGATCGGAAGGGAGACGCTGAACGTCCCGGCCGCCTCAGCGGCGCGCAGGTCAACCCGGGCTGATACCGATAGAGGGGCCGTCGGCGCGTCCGCCGGAGCGTCGGCGAACGCCGCCTCGGCTGGATTGTCGAGGTGAAGCCACCCGCCCTCCTCGCGCAGGACGGCGTCCTTTCCGTTCAACTGTATCCCTTCCCACGGGATGCCGGCCGGCAGGATCGGGATCGGCTTCACGTCCTCTCGGCTCATCAGCGTCACGTCCGCGCGCACGCGCAAGCGGAGCATGTCGTGGTCGATGGACGCGGCGTGTTCGGCCTGCGGGATGACGTAGTCAACCGGCCCCCGCGGCAGGCGCTCAGGCTCCGGCTTCAGGAGGGATTGCATGTATAGCCGATAGACCTTGATCGGCACCTTGACGCTGACGTCCGGCCAGTCGTCCCGCCATTCGAGGATCGCCTTGGCCAGGTCTATATCCTCGCAGAATGCGCTGGCTGGCAGAAGCGCGATCAGCCCCCAGAGCGCCAGCACGAACCCCGCACGAAGGCGGGGCCGGTGACGCACGGATGCAACGCCCAAGACACCTCTCTGGGGCATCTCTTCCACCAGGAAACCCGTCCTATTGATCTTCCGGCAAAGAAAGGAATGGCAGTTCCCTCTCCCTTTCCCTCTCCCGGTGGGAGAGGGGAGGGTGAGGGCTGGTCTTAGGCAGGGGCCGGTGACGCACGGATGCAACGCCCAAGACACCTCTCTGGGGCATCTCTTCCACCAGGAAACCCGTCCTATCCTGCCGTCCTCCGCCGCCTACCTTGCCGGGGCGGCTCCGGCCGGGCAGCACAATCTCCGCATGTTTAGACGCCGGACTGCCGAAAAGGTTCGCAGCTCCTCGATGTTGAACGCGTCGCGCTCGACGTCGTGCCGCGTGATCTGCTCCCAGCCGTTGTAGATGGTCGGCGTGTTGAGCCGCTGCAATTGCAGCAGCTCCAGTTCCGTCAGCGTTCGCTCGCGGGTGTCCCTTTGCGCCATGTCCCTTTCCCTTCTTGGATGCCGCTGCGCGAATGAATCTATTGAAAAGGGGCGAACAAGTCAAAGAACGGTGCGGCCACTGGCACACAGATCAAGCCCTGTCCGCGCGCGTGCTCGACGCGAGCCCCCATTTTCTCTCTCAGAGCCTACGTAGCCAGAGCACAAGCCCCAATACCAAGAACCCCATGCCTGCGGGCAGAGCAACGTGGGTCGGCACCCTGACTCGCAGCACGTACTCGGGGTAGTCGCTGTTCACCATATCGTCCACGCCTACCCTTCGCAGATTGTACGAACCGTACGGCTCAACGGTACAGAGCAGATAGTGATAGCCGTCGAAAGGCCAGTCCAACTCTGCGCCCCCGCCGCCCGAAATGAACACGGGCACGCTCCCGCTGCGATCCTCTGCATATGAGTGTATGTGGCTGGCAAACACGGCTGTGACATGATGTTTCTCAAGCACGGCCACCAGCTCGTCTGCCCCTTCCGCCAGGGCGTGATTCAGTCCCGGCCGGGGGTCACGAGGGGGCACGTGCATGCATACAAAGCAAACCGGAAACCGGTCCCGCAGCGTGCCGAGCGTCTCATCAAGCCACTCGATCTCATCTCGCGCGCAAGTTTCGGTTGCGCCGTCGAAAACGACGAATAGCGTATTGGCACAACTGAACCAGTAGCGGCGGGGCCCGAAGGCGCTCGTGTAGAGCCTGTAGCGCTCCACGGGGTCTTCGGAATGAGTGAGGATATCGTGATTGCCCGGCAGTGGAAAGAGTCGCAGGTCCCCGAGCTTCTCATCAAGTTCGTGAAGGACCCATTGGTAATCGCGCTCGGTGCAGTTCTTCACAATGTCGCCCGTGAGAACGAGGAATTGCACCCTATCGGCCTTTATCCTGCTGAGGATTGCCTCGAAGACCTCCATGTTGCCCCTGCAGTCACCGACAAGGGCGAATGTGTAGGGCGCCTCAGCCTCGATGTGACGGCCAACGGCCGGCAGTATGGGGGTCGCCTCTGCGCCCATCACGCGCCCCCAAAGCAGATGCGCCCCGAACAGCAAAGCAGCAGCGCCCAAGCAGAAGAGGGCGGATCGGGAAGGACGTCGAACCGAGTTAGGAATCCCCTGGCCAGAACGAGCGGGTGTCCCCCGCTGCCCCGGATCTTCCGCCGCTGCGTCAACCGGTGCCATTGATAGTAACCCGCTAGGCTTGTCTTGGACTCCCAAACGGCCAGACTGCCATCCTACTATGGCGGAGCGTCGCCTGTCCAGGAACGCCGGACCATCCAGGTCATTGGGGCGGGAAAGCCTTCGGAAGGGACTCCGTGCCGCCAGCAGGCAACTTGTTCGCCAGCGCAGAAGGCCCCATGTTGGTTGCAGGACGGCGGCACAGCAACCAGTAACGCTTGCCCAGCGGCATGACTACCTCATAGCCGACTTCGGCCAGCACACCATGATAATCTTTCAGGCTGATGATGAACCTGTAAGGTGCCCCAGCAAGTTGCTCCGGACGTGCGAAGTTCACGAGAAGGCGATCGAGATAGTACGGCGCTTCCGCGCGAAGATACCACTGGCCGGGAGCGCGGCTCGGCCCGGCTGGAAAGCGGGGCTCGTAGCTGGCCACCGCGCTCCCCGGCTCAACACTGTCCAGAAACGGCCGGCACTCCACAAAGCCACGACATCTGTACGTGTGGAGAGGTACAGGCACAGTGGCAAACAATAGCACGAGAACCACGGCAGAGCGAGTTATGAGCACGGCCGCCGCGGCCCGTAGTCCGTTCCGTCTCACATCCGCTGGCTCTCCAGAGGCCCGCACTTGTCCAGTAACCGTTCGACCTCTTCTGGATTGTAGCCGACAGTGATCGGGCTGAGGGCTGACGCCGCGCCAGCCGCAACGGCCCAGCGCAGCGCAGTTGAGACATCGCCCGCGCGCTCCAGTCCGTAGAGCCACCCCGCCAGGAACGCGTCGCCGCAGCCCACGTTGTTGCGCACCCGGGACTGGTCAATACGGCACCTCATTCCTTCACATCCGTCGCGACGGATCACGTACGCCCCGTCCGCACCGAGCGTGAGCAGAACCGTCTCCACCTTGCCCAGAAGCTCGGCCGCGCGCGCCGGCGCCTCTCCCCTGCTGACCTCCTCGCCGAGGCACTCGCCGAGTTCGAGCAGGTTGGGTTTGATCGTGTCGGCGCAGCCGCTCTCAACCGACGCGACGAGCGCATGGCCGCTCGTGTCAACCACCACGGACGCGCCAGCCTCGCGGCAGAGCACCAGCAGCTCGACGAAATCCTCAGGACCAACGCCGGGGGGCGTGCTGCCCGCAAACACAACGCTGGGCCGCCGCCCGTCTGCCTTCGACCCGGCGACGACATCGGCAAGGGAGGCGCGCAGCCTCTCAAGGTCGGCCCCGGTAACCGTGAACCCCTGCTCCCTCAGGTGCGTTGTGGTGCCGTTCTGCGGATCGATGATGGTCGTGTTCGAGCGCGTCACGCCGTCAACGGCGCACATTGCGCACTCGGCGCCGTCCCGGCGCAGGCTCTCCCTGTATGCTTCCTGTTCGCCGCGCCCCACCAGCCCGCACGCCGTGGCACGACCACCGAGCAAGGCGAGGCCCCTGGCGACGTTGACGCCCTTGCCTGCCGGCACAAGCGCGACGAGTCGCGCCCGCGCGTGCTGGCCCACGCGAAAGTCTGGCACCTCGAGCGTTCTATCCGTCGTAGGGTTGAGCGTGACCGTTATGACCATGGCCTTTCTCCCAGGCCGGTCATTATAGGGCACTCGGGGGCTGGTGGGAAAGGCCGCAGCAGCCACACGCGGACACCGAGGAACCCGTCGCGCAGTTTGACCGAGGACCCACGGGGCGCTAGAATGCTAGATCCATTTTCGATTTTGACGGCATCCTGAGTGAGCATGAGCATCCGGCAGCATGGGACTCCTGCGAGGACGAGGACGAGGACGATTACTTTACCCTGAACCCTGTGTTTCTGGTGGCATCAGATGCACGACATTGTGATAGGCATTGACCTCGGCGCTACGAACATCAAGGCCGGGGTCGTGGGGGCGGACGGAAAGGTCCTGTTCCGCACTCGACTGACAACCGACGCGGACAAGGGCCCCGAGAACGTAGCCGACAGGATGGCCAGGGCGGCCCGGCAGTGCGTGGAGAACGTCGAGGGCGGGAAGAAAGGCGTGGCGGGCATCGGCATAGGCAGCCCGGGGCCGCTCGATCTTGAAAGCGGTGTGGTCGTGTTCGCACCCAACATGGACGGATGGGACAACGTCCCGCTCCGAGCGATGATAGAGGAACGCACGGGCCTGACCTGCACGATTGAAAACGACGGCAACGCGGCTGCCCTGGCCGAGCAGTGGGTCGGCGCCGGACGAGGCGCCAGCTCACTGGTCATCTTCACGCTGGGAACGGGCATAGGCGGCGGCATTGTGCTGGACGGAAAGGTACTGCACGGTGTCGGCGGCGTGGCGGCGGAGATGGGCCACATGAGCATCAACCCCGACGGACCGGTGTGCGGGTGCGGCAACAAGGGCTGCATCGAGGCCTACGCCAGCGCCCCGGCCATGGTGAGGCGGATGCGCGAAGCCATCGCCGGCGGGCGCAGCACCAGCCTGGCCGCCAGAGCCAAACGGCTCACATCCAAGGACATCTACGAGGCGGCCCTCGCCGGCGACGAGGCGGCGCGGGAGAACATGGAGATGACGGGCTTCTACCTCGGCGTGACAGTCACAAACATCATGCATCTGCTTAACCCCGAGGTGATCGTGTTCAGCGGGGGCGTGACGGCGGCCGGCGACATGCTTATGGCTCCGATCCTCCGGACCGTCGAGGAGCGCGCCATGGAGTCGTCTCGCAGGGGCGCAAGGGTCTGCTTCGCGGAGCTGGGTGAGGACGCGGGGGTGATCGGCGCGGCCCGCTCCTTCACGGTTATGCGGGAGGTTAAGAGCCTCTAAGTAGGCCGCGACCCGTCGCCGGCCCGCGGCAACTGGCCCCTTGCGCTTGCAATATGCGGAATCCGCCATATACTATGTAAAGAATCATCCCGCGAACTGAGCCCAGTCGGCGCTCGGGGAACCCTGACATGTCAAGAGTGTGTGAAATCTGTGGCAAGAGCACGGCGGCGGGCAGCAGCATCGCCCGCAGAGGACGGCCGAAACGTCTCGGCGGCGTAGGCCTCAAGACTACCGGCGTCACCAAGCGTAAATTCAGGCCGAACATCCAGCGCGTGCGCGCAATGGTGAACGGAGGCCCAAGACGCATCAAGGTCTGCGCGCAGTGCATCAAGAGCGGTCTCATCAAAAAACCCGCCTGATAGCCCCGACTATGCCCATCACGAGAAAACAGGTCGAATACGTCGCACACCTCTCGCGGCTCGACCTGAGCGAAGAAGAGAAAGACAGGATCGCCCACCAGCTCGACGCCATATTGGACTACGTGGATAAGCTCAACGAGTTGGACACTGAAGACGTGGAACCCCTCGTGCACGCCGCTGAGCGGCACAATGTCTTCCGACCGGACTGCGTCGGCGAGTCGCTCCCCCGGCAGGAAGCCTTGAAGAACGCGCCCGATCAAAGCGAAGGGTATTTCAGGGTGCCTCGGATCATCGACTAGGCGCGGCCCACGCTTGCGCAGGACCCAGCTACAAATCTCGCCTCACTGCACTGCCCTTCTCTCCAGCGCGTAGGCCATCAGCGAGTAGCACTGCGCCACGAAATCGCGCAGCCAGTCCAGAATCTCATCGAGCCCCTCTTCGATCCCGCAGCCCTCTGCCTGTGCAGCCCTGATGACTCCCTGCACGTGCGCAGGCAAGTCGCCGGTGCCCGGCAGGGAATCGCCTCCCGGGAGCGGCACTGGCACGAAGAGACTGAGGTTGTATAGGAAGCTCAGGCGGGTGTACGCCGGATCGGGCTCAACGCGTGTCTGCTCCCACAACAGCTCGCTTACCGGGTGCGTGGCTGCGGAGGGAGCGCGATGCAGGGCCCTGCGGACGGTGTAGAACGTACACTGGCGCGTCATGCGCTCCGGCGGGTCAAGCCCTGCGTCGGGGAACAGACCGTAGAGGCAGACATTGACCTGCCGTCCGAGACCGTCCAGCACGTCCCAGCACTCGCGCAGGAAGGTATGGACCTCCATCTGGAGTCTCTCCGCCTCGGCGGAGGCGCTCAGCAGCAGGCCGACCCGCTCGCGCACATGAGCTGCGGTCTGAAGGCGATGCGCAACGAAAACCGCCAGCTCCCCGAGCAGAGCCCGCTCGCCGAGCGGCAGCGCCGCGTCCGCTGCCGCAAACAGCTCCTTTTCACCCTCTATGTTCATCCGCGCCCCGCGTTACGAGGGTACCCTCCACGTGGATTGTACGACATCGGACGCGCAGCCGGAAGCGAAAAATCCGCGCCCCCGGCTCCGCCACGATGAGAGGGCCCGGCCATGCAAGAGCCTCTAAGGCATCTCGGTTTCGCGCAGCGCCGGCGTATGGTACAATCGCCTCCGTGCTCAACATCGCCGCCCGGAAGGAACGGATCCATGCCCGCCGTGAAGGCACTCGAGCTTGCCGACCACCTGGCGCAGGGCGACCTGAAGCCGGTATACGCCCTGGTCGGAGATGACGCGCCCCTGATATCCGAGAGCGTCTCACTGCTCAGGCAGGCGGTGGACAGGCCGGAATTCCCAGGCAGCTCGATCCGCGACCTAGAAGATCCGCCTGCGCCGTCGGCTGTGTTCGACGAACTCCGTACGCTGCCCTTCATGGGCACCCCAGGGGTCAGGCTGGTCATCGTGCGGGCGGGCGACCAGTTCATGGCCGACCACGGCGAAGCGATTCTGACCTACCTCGAAAAACCCTCGCCCACGGGCGTGCTCGTGCTGTGCCATCGCCCCCCCGACGATCGCAAGGGACGCCAGGCAGAGACAGATGCCGCTGCGAACGAGCAGGCGGACAAAGAGAAGAAGGCTGCAAAGCTGGCGAAGGAACTCACAAAGGTCATCGGGCGGATCGGAATGGTCGTGGACTGCGCCAGGGCCACGTGGGCAAGCGCCAAGGACTGGCTCCGCGAAAAAGCACGCGCCGAAGGCAAGACCTTCACCCCGGCCGCGGCCGACGCGCTGGTTGAGGCGGCCGGAGCGGACCCGGTGGCCTTGCGGGGCGAGCTGGAGAAGCTCATTGCCTTCGTCGGCGACGAGAGGACTGTGACCGAACGCGACGTCGAAGACGTGGTGCCGCAAAGCCGCTCCCGCTCCATCTTCGAGCTGAGCGATGCCATCGCGCGTTCCGACGCGGCGCGTGCGCTGGCCCTGGGCGAGCGACTGCTGCTCAGGGGCGAGGGCCCGGAGGAAATCATCGCGTTCCTGGCACGGCAGACCAGGAGGCTCGCGCAGGTCAAGATGATGCTGGATGGGGGCGCGACGGAGAAGCAGATTGCCCGCGAGATGTTCAAAGGCCGCGACTTCGCAGCCCGAAAGGAGGTGGCGGCTGCGCGCAGACTGACGGACGAATGGTTCGCCCGTCAGACGGCTGTCCTGGCAGAGGCCGACGTGTACGCGAAGACCACCTCCGTACAAGCAAAAGAGCAGGGCGTATGGATCAGCGCCCTGCTGGCCCGCCTGTGCCAGTGAGACAGAAGTTGCCCCCGCCGCGGCCGGTGCTTATCTGCTCAGGCCGTAGCAATCCAGGACCTGGAGCTCTTCTTCACGCTCATCAAGCTCGTCGAACCCGTCCTCATCCAGCAACCCCCGCATGAGTCCATTGCGGGGCTTGATGATCAGTTCTTCGTAACGTTTCTTGATGAGCCGTAAACGCAGATCAAGCATCCGCTCCTTTTCGCGGACCTGTTCGGCAACACCACCGTTCTTTCGTGACGCCATCTTTGGATTACCTGTTCCTACAGAATTACGACTCAAGCGGCAACCCGCTCACGTCCTGACTGCAAGCGAAACTTGCCGCAACTTGGAACTGCTTGTGCAGCAGATTTGAAAGCGGGGCACTGAAGCGCCGTATAGTCGCGCCTCACGCAAAACCCCCGCTGCCATGCAGCCTGTCAAGGCGATATGAATCCCGACAAAGCGGGGCTAATATTACGTACTCCGGGGGGCAATGTCAAGACTTTTTTTTGAATTTCCGAACTCACATAGCCGTCGTATGTATAGAGACCGGGACGCCGAGCCATTCAATGGGCACAGGACAATCAGCGATGCAGCCGTTCTCGTTTCGCCGGCTCCCCTCCGTGCCGCTCCCCTGTCACGCCAGGCCCGCGCGGTTGATAATCTCGGGCACCAGGTGGTCCCAACCCAGCGGCATGATGTGGACGCCCTGGCAGATGTCCTTGAGCTGCCCTATGGCCTCCACTGCGATCTGCACGGCGGTTTCGCCTGACTTGGTCGCCTCCTTGCCCGCCTTCAGCCGCTCTATGAGATGCTCCGGGACGTTTACCCCCGCCACGTTGGCGTTCATGAAGCGGGCCATCCCGACGGACTTCAGGAGCACGAGGCCGGCCAGCACGGGGACGCCGAAACCCCTCACTTTATCCATGAACTCCGCGAACCGGTCAATGTCATAAACGGCCTGTGTCTGGAAGAACCGGGCGCCGGCCTGTATCTTCTTCTCCATGCGCATTATCTGTGGCTCGACGGGCTCCGCGCCGGGCGTGACCACGGCGCCGGGGAACAACCGGGGCGCGCCATCGAGCTCGTTGCCGGCCATGTCATGGCCCTCCATGAGGCCCTTGACGGCGCCGAGAAGCCCCACCGCTTCGAGATCAAAGACCGGTTTGGAATCCTTGTGATCTCCCATGACGTTGTGGTCTCCTGTGAGACACAGGACGTTCTCGACGCCCAGCACGTGCGCGCTGAGCAGTTCGCTTTGCAGGGAGAGGCGGTTGCGATCGCGGCAGACCATCTGGAGGATCGGCTCAAGACCCCTGTCAAGCAGCAGTCTGCACATGGCCAGCGAGCCGACCCGCATCACGGCGCTCTGGATGTCGGTCACGTTGATGGCGACGACCTTTCCCCTCAGATGCTCCGCGTCCTCGAGGCATTTCTCCACGGCGACCCCTTTGGGCGGACCGATCTCGCCGGTAACAACGAACCCTCCCGCCGCCAGGGCTTCCGAGAAACTACTCATTGTCATCTCCTTGCTTCTGGGGAGCATCAACAGCCCAGAGAGAGCTGGTCTTCATTTCGTAGGAGGGCAGGTAGCGGCCGTATTTCTTCGGCGCCACCGTCACCTTCATCTGCTCCAGTGCTCCCAGATCCTTCAGGCGCATGTAGATCCTGTGCCAACCGCAGTCTCGCTTGCTGTCCACCTCGCACTTGCCGTCACTCGTTGCGCCGCCGCAGGGGCCGTTCACCATGCTCTTGGAGCAGCCCGTGATGGGACAGATGCCGCCGGTCTTGTCCAGGAGGCAGTCCCCGCACTCGGCGCACCGCTCGCTGGACATCCACGTGCCGGGCGAGCCGCCCAGATTCAGCGTGTTACAGGCCGGGCGAACCCGTTTCAGCACGGAGTCCGCCACGCACTGCACGCCCACGCCGCAGGTGGAAACCAGAACGCAGTCGGCACCCATTATCTGCGGCGCGAACGGCCTGAGCTTCGAGCGGATGAGCGATTTGTCGCACAGGAAGTCCACGCTCGCCTGCCCGGCGATCTCCTTGCCGCCTCCCTGAAGCAGCTCGACCAGGGCTGGCAGCTTCTCCGCGCCGCCCCTCTCGCAGCCCCTGGCGCATCCGTCACAACCGACCAGGAACACCCTGGAATCGCCCTTTAGCTGCTCCAGGATCTCCTCGTTCGGCTTGAGTTCACTGACTAGCATTGCCACGCTCCTTGAAGGTCTTGCTTAGCATCTCCGCGCGGCCCTCGCGCACCATATCCGGCAGCGCTGCCCGACACGTCTCGGAAAGCTCGGTTCCAGCCGAGATCTCCGCGGGCTCCATCGCGACCACGCGCACCGACTCAAACCCGTTGCCCATCGCCGACTCGAACCGGATAAGGCCGGCCAGGCTCACGTCGTGAAGCGAAACGCCCGGGGCATCCTCTTCAAGCGCATCCAGCGAAAGGCGATAGACTGAGCCGGGCTGCCGGCCGACGCGGATTGCGTCCAGGACGAGAACCCAGCGGCAGTCCCTCGCGCGCCACACAGCGCTCCAGGCGTCCGTGCCGCCGTCAATCCATTCCACTCCGTCGCCCTGCCACTGCCGCTCCAGGGCGCGCAGAGCGTGTATCCCGACGCCGTCATCCTTCATCAGCAGGTTGCCCATGGCGACGACGGCGAGCCGGTTCTTTTTCCCGGAAGGCTTCACTGCTCTTCCCTCACCTCACACCACCGGCATCTCAACTCTCACGCAGCCCTTCGGGTGCATCACGTGCACCGCGCACGCCAGGCACGGGTCGAACGAGCGGATGATTCGGACCAGCTCATACGGATTGTCGACATCGTTGAGCTTCACATTCTCTATGGCCTGTTCGATCGGGCCGGGCGCACCGTCGGCGTCCCGCGGCGAGCCGTTCCACGTGGTCGGGACGACTGCCTGGTAGTTGGCTATCTTGCCGCCCTCAATGACGACCCAATGCCCGAGCGCCCCGCGCGGGGCTTCCGTCAGCCCCATGCCCCGCCCTTGCTTCGGGACTTCCACGCGGATGTTGCAGGGCTCTCCGGGACGGAGCGCCAGCAGCCACTCCTGCAGGGCCTGCGCGACGAGCTTCGCTTCCAGAGCGCGGGCTGCGTGGCGACCCAGAGTCGAGTTCAGTTTGCCGACCCCGACCCCCGCCGCGCGGAGCAGCCCGTCAACAGCCGCCTTCGTCCTCGCGTTGCCCTTGCCGTAGGAGACCATGGTGCGCGCGAGGGGACCGACCTCGCACACTCGCCCCTCGTAACGCGGCGACTTGAGCCACGAGTAGGCACCCTGCTTGCCGCGGTCAGGCTCCGTGCGGCTCTCGAACGGCGTATCGGCCGCGCAGGCGTCGGCGTAGTACGAACTCTTAACCTTCTCGGCGATCTTGTCCGGCACGAATTGCTCGACCTGCCGGCCGACTTCAACCACGCCGGAGTCAAACAGCGCAGCGCCCGCACCTGCGAACCCGCCACAGGACAGGAAGCGCCCGCAACCTGCGCCGATATCCAGATAATCGGCGTACCTCTTGGTGAGCAGGAGAATGTCGGGGATATAGCAGCGATCGATGAACTCCTCGATCCTGCGCACGTATGAGAGGGCGGCGATCACCTTGTCAGCCGTCACCTGGGTCGCCACGCCGCCGACCACAACCGTGCACTGATGGGGCATCTTGCCGCCGAAGATGGCAACCAGTTCGTGTGCGTTCTTCCTTACTTCGAGGGCCTCGACGTAGTGCTTGACGGCCGCTCTGTTCTCGTCCGCCGAGAGCCGGTAGTCGCCCTCGTAGCGGGGCACGAAGGGCGCGAGGCTCCCCCGGCCTATGAAGTCCTTCACCGAGAGCAGGTCAGAGTCGCTGCCTGCGTAGTCCTTGACGGCGGTAACGTCAACGTAATCCAGCGCGGCAAGGTGGTAAAAATGCAGAATGTGCGACTGCATGAAGTTGGAGCCCAGCATGATGTCACGCAGGAGCAGGCCGTTCGGGGGGATCCGATCCTTCAGGCCGAACGCCTCATCCAGCGCCCTGGCGGACGCGGTAGCATGCGCCTGTGGGCATACTCCGCAGATGCGCTGCGTATAGATCGGGGCGTCACGCGGGTCACGTCCCCGAAGTATGATCTCCAGGCCCCGGAAGAGCGTGCCCGAACACCGCGCCTGGGTCGTGAGCCCGTTTTCCTGTTCTACACGCACCGCGAGGTGACCCTCGATGCGCGTGACGGGGTCAATCGTGATCGTCGACTTACTCATTCTCACCTCTCGATTTCACAGTCTCACCAATCTTTGGCAGTGCGTCCTCCGGCAGTTTCTGGTAGAACGGCATCATTGCGTCAACGTATTCCGGCTGGGTGCATCCGTTGCAGGGACCTCCGGCCTTCACGCACCAGTTGGTGCCGTCATTCCACTCGCGCAGCGGGCAGTCCGCATAGGTGATCGGCCCCTTGCAGCCGACCTCGTGGAGGCACTCTATGTCGCCCGGCTTCTCGGCGAACTTGCCTTCGTCGAAGTACGCCCTGCGCGGGCAGTTCTCGTGTATCAGCTTTCCGTAGATGGACAGCGGCCGCCCGAGAGCATCCACGGCGAGCTTCGAGGCGTCACCGCCGGCCAGCAGGTATTCGCCGATGGTTGTCGTGATCCAATCAGGGTGGGGCGGGCATCCGGGAACGTTGACGATGGGTGTATTGATTCCGTTGTCGGCGGCTACCTGTGCGGCCGAGCGGTAGCGACCTGGGTTGGGCGCGCCGGCCGGAATCCCTCCGAACGATGAGCACGTGCCCACGGAGATGATGAGGGCGGCCTTCCGTGCAAGCTCGACGAACTCATCGAGCATCGTAACCTCTTCACCTCCGCTCTCCCCCACCATGCAGAACTCCTGATTCTCCGGGATGGCGCCTTCCACCGCCAGCACGAAACCGCCCTTCGGCAGGCCTTCCAGCACATCAAACGCACCCTGCCCCTGCCCCGCCATCAGCGTCGTGTGGTAGACGAGGCTGATGTGCTTGCCGGGCAGTATCTGGTCCACCAGGATGTTGCGCAGCGAAGGAAAAGCGGAGTTGGCAAGCGAGACTGTACACCCGGAGCAGCCTCCTCCCTGCAGCCACACGACTCGGATCTCCTGTGCCGCCATCTCTGTCTCCTTGACCTATTGAGTCTTGCACATTAGGGTGGCGAAAACTCCTCCAGAAGCGGGCGCGGCCGAGACGGCCGCGCTACCCAATAAACGGGTAGGCGGAGCGTCTCGCTCCGCTGCTGGGCGCAACACCCAGTGCCACTCCATCACGCAAACCTCAGTAACCCGGGCCTCTGGTGCCAGAGGCGCGCGGGATGATGTCCGATAGCCGATCGAGACGAAGCAAAAAGCCCTGTATGCTACCCCCCTTCCACATTCCTGTCAAAGCAAAGGAATGCAGGAAAAGACCTGTTGTTGACAACGCCGAAGGCCCGGTTTACGATTGGGCGGCATGTCCCACTGCCATGAAGGGAGACTGTGAGATGGGCAAGGCCGACAAGCCGAAGGACGCGGCGGCGGGCTCTTGCGTGCGCTTTCAGCCGATCCCGCTTGCCTTCAACTACCCCACCGCCGGCCAGCAGGATGAGACGGACGAGCGGGCGCGCAACATGCCACGCGGCCGCCAGCGCTTCTGGGGCATCCCTTTCAAGCTCGCGCCCAGGCGCGAGGACGCGAACGCCCTCCGACCGCGCAAAGGCAGGGGGACGGTCGTGGCGGTCGGATCCAAGGCCACGCACCTGTGCTTCCTGCACTTCTGGGAAGGGCCGCCCGATCCGAAGCTGGGCGACGCGGGCGGCGAGCTGGTCGGCGAGTACGTCCTCCGCTATGCCGACGGACAGACTGTCACAATGCCGGTCCGCTCGCGCTTCGAGATAGGCTGGCAGGCGCCGCCCTTCGGGGCGTACCTGTACGCCGGCGTGCGCTACGAGGGGTTGGCGGTCATGAACTTCATGAGTCAGGAGGCGCGCAAGAGCATTGATTGGGGCATACTTCAGACGGACGCGACCAGAGGACGCATCAACGAACCGTGCATTCACGCCCTCATCAACCCGCGCCCGGCGGAAAAGATCGAATCCGTCCTGATGCGCAGCACCCACAAGTCGCCGTTCGGCGTCCTTGGGCTGACGCTCTACGAGGGGCCGGGGCATCCTTTGCGCCACAACGCAAGACGATACTTCAAGCTCGACCTGCCTGACGGGGCGCAGGTCCAATCCATGGACGTTGACCTGGGTGTGCTGGTGCGCGACGCCGGCGCCGCGTCGCCGCGCGGCAGGGAGTGGCTGGACTGCGTCGAAGCGGGACTCGGCGTCCCCGCCGCCGAACCCAAGGACGAGCGCACTCGCCTCCTTGAGATCAGCGCGGCCGACGGAGCAACGCTGATAGTCAATACCCGCAAGCGCAAGACGACGCAGACCTACAGCCTGAACATCGGCGAGGCAAGCGCCCGCGGCGCAAGCGCGGACAGGGACGTGCGCCTGGAGGTGGTCCACCGTGGGCGCACCTGGGTGCACGTAACCGTCAAGGATGAGAAGACGGGCAAGCCGATTCCCGCGCGCGTCCATTTCTCAGGCCCCAACGGCGAGTACTACGCCCCCTACGGCCATCACACGGTCATCAACGACTGCTGGTTCGAGGACTACGGCGCGGACATCAAGCTGGGACAGATGAGCTACGCCTACGTGGCCGGCAAGTTCCAGACCAACCTGCCCGTGGGCGAGGTGTACGTCGAGGCGACCAAAGGCTTCGAGTACCAACCGGTCAGGCAGAAGATCGAGATCAAGCCCGGGCAGCGGGCGCTGGAGCTGTCGCTTCGGCGCTGGTCGGACTGGCGCTCAGAGGGCTGGGTGACGGCGGACACGCACGTGCACTTCATCAGCCCCCACACGGCCTGGCTACAGGGACAGTCGGAGGGGCTGAACCTCATCAACCTGCTGGCGAGCCAATGGGGGCGCCTGTTCACCAACGCCGGCGACATCACGGGCGAGGTGGGCGTCGAAAAGGACGACACGATGGTCTGGGTCGGCACTGAGAACCGCAACCACATGCTCGGACACATCTCGATGCTCGGCACGCACGGCGAGCCGGTCTATCCGATGTGCTGCGGAGGGCCGAGCGAGGCATACATCGGCGATCCGGATGAGCGGGCCATGGCCGAATGGGCGGACGAGTGCCGGCGCAAAGAGGGCGTCGTCATCCGGCCGCACTTCCCGGGCCCCAACCTCGAAAACCCCGTGGACATCGTGCTGGGCAAGTTCGACGGCCTTGAACTGCGCAGCTTCGACGTGCCCGCGAGCGGCCCGCTCGACGCCTACTGCCT
>Ga0315289_10000290_pt1 | contig 80000 bp, 81 predicted proteins | sample YL17G11_40_MG_FD_203452 | JGI IMG/M metagenome (GOLD analysis project Ga0315289, IMG submission 203452) | Sediment microbial communities from Yellowstone Lake, YNP, Wyoming, USA - YL17G11_40 | ecosystem: Environmental > Aquatic > Freshwater > Lake > Sediment | place: USA: Wyoming | collected...
AGGTGGACTTAAGGCTGATTAAACAGGATGGGAGCCGGTTCAGGTTTTCAGAATTGGCGGGCGACCTCGAGCTGGCAATGGAAGGGTTCGAGTTTCCCGAGCCTATCGATGTCGATTTGTTGGCATCGAAATCGGGCGACGAGGTTATCGTCCAGGGCCGGGTAAATGCGACTGTGGAGATGGAGTGCTCCCGCTGCCTGGAGTCATTCGAAATGGAAGTCGACCCTAAAATACAATTTGTTATTCAGCTTCTCGACACCAGCCAGCCCCAGTACTCCGAAGACGACGATTTCATCATACTTCCCAGGACCACTGGCGAGTATGAAATTTCAGATAGAGTTCGTGAGGCAATTTTGTTGGAGCTGCCGCTGAAGCCGCTATGTTCGGAGGATTGTCGTGGGCTTTGTCCAATGTGCGGAGTTAACCTCAACGAGACCGATTGCGAATGCACCCCCGACAAGACCGATGAAAGATGGGACTCGCTCAAACAGCTGTTTGACTAATGGCCGCCAATATAGTATTTAGCAAAGAGATATAAGCGGAAGCTTGAGAGTTAAACAATTCCATGGAGTGTTATGCCGTTACCAAAAAGACGACATTCGAAAGCAAGAGGGGCGAAGAGACGGACGCATTGGAAGCTGGTGAAGCCGAACCTGGTCGAATGCCCTCATTGCCACGAGCCTCGGTTATCGCATCAGATTTGTCCTCACTGCGGATGGTATAAGGGGCGCGAAGTCGTGGCCGTTACCGAAACCCAGTAGTGCCGGTGAGCAGAAAAATCAAAATCGCTGTCGACGCCATGGGAGGGGACTATGCGCCCTTCTCGGTGGTGGCCGGGGGAGTGCTTGCTCAAAAGGCGTTTGGCGACAACGTGGAGTTGACGCTGGTCGGCGATCAGACACAAATAGAGTCGGAGCTCAAGAACCTCAGTGCTCAGGACCTGCCCATAAAGGTCCTTCACAGTTCCCAGGTCATAGGCATGGCCGAGGAACCGGTGGAATCGATCAGGAAAAAGCCGGAATCGTCGATAGCCATGGCATTGAACTTGCAGAAGACGAGAGAGTCTGAAGCATTCATTTCGGCCGGCAATACCGGTGCGGTCATGGCGGCGTCGCTCTTCATCCTGGGGCGCCTGCAGGCCGTCAGCCGTCCTGCCATAGGAGCCTTCTTCCCCACGGAGCGGGGCGCCGCTCTCGTCCTGGACGTGGGCGCCAATTCCGACTGCAAGGCCCAAAACCTCTATCAATTCGGACTTATGGGGTCGATCTATTATTCAAAGATTTTCGGCAATGAGAATCCTAAGGTCGGCCTGTTATCCATTGGAGAGGAACAATCCAAGGGAAACGAGTTGACGATAGCATCGCACAAGCTTCTTTCGGCCGGCGACCTGAATTTCACGGGCAACATCGAGGGCCGGGACATTCTCAAGGGAAAGGCCGACGTTGTCATCTGTGACGGTTTCGTGGGCAACATCATTCTGAAATTCGCGGAGTCGATAGACAGCTTCCTGGGTGAGCTTGTCAGGCGACAGGTCAGGGCCAATCTTCTGGCCAAGATCGGCGCCATTCTTCTCAAGCCGGCTTTTAAGGATTTGAAGAAGAATCTCGATTACGCCGAGTACGGCGGCGCCCCGCTTCTGGGCATCAACGGGGTCTCTATAATCTGTCATGGGCGCTCCTCGCCCAAAGCCATCAAGAATGCCGTCGGCATGGCCATGACCATGGTCGAGAAAGAGATCAACCACTTGATCGAAACCAGGCTTGCCGCTAACGGTTCCTTTGTCCCCTCTGAGGTCAAAGAAAAGCAATAATTATGAATCGATATGTGCGAATATTAGGCACAGGCTCTTCCGCCCCGGACCGTATTCTGACTAATGCCGATTTGGAGAAAATGGTCGATACCAGCGATGAATGGATTACCGAGAGATCCGGCATAAAGGAGAGAAGAATCGCGCCGCCCGATAAAGCCAGTTCGGATTATGCGTTGGAAGCATCGATCAGAGCTATGGAGATGGCCGGTGTCACGGCGGTGGAGCTGGACATGATCATTCTCGCCACGGTAACCCCGGACACGCCATTGCCTTCGACGTCCTGTATCATTCAGGATAAGCTTGGAGCCAAGAACGCGGCTGTCATGGATATAGGCGCCGCCTGCTCCGGATTCATATACGGGCTCTCACTTGCCAGGTCGTTGATACTAACGGGTCAGGCCGGGACAATCCTGGTGATAGGGGTGGAAATGCTCTCCCGAATCACCGATTGGTCCGACAGGAATACATGTGTTTTGTTCGGGGATGGCGCCGGGGCTGCGGTCGTCCGTGGCTCGGATAAGTCGGGCGGCATTATTGACACGTACATTAAGAGCGATGGTTCGCTGGCGCATCTGCTTCACATTCCTTTGGGAGGAAGCAGGACACCGTTGAATGCCCAGAATGTCTGCAACGGCCTACGCTATGTTCAAATGGAGGGCCAGGACGTCTTCAAAGCGGCTGTCAAAGCCATGGGGGAAGCCGCCGTCAAGATTCTGGAGCGCTCTAAAATCAGCTCCGAGGATATAGATTTGATGATTCCCCATCAGGCAAATATCAGAATCATCGAGGCCACTGCCAAAAGGATTAAGCTTCCGATGGAGAAAGTCTACGTCAATATTCAACGCTATGGCAACACGTCCTCCGCCTCCATTCCGATCGCGCTCGACGAGGCCGTCAGGGGGGGGCGCATAAAACATGGCGATAAAATAGTGCTGGTAGCATTTGGGGCCGGCTTCACCTGGGGGTCAGCGTTAATTGAATGGTGAGATGAAGAAAACGGCGTTTCTGTTTCCCGGCCAGGGCTCGCAGTACGTGGGGATGGCTAAAGACATTTTTGAAGAATTCTTTTCCGTGCACGAGCTTTTCGAAAAGGCTTCGGATATACTTCATTACGATTTAGCCGACGCCTGCTTCGAGGGTCCGGAGGATAGACTGAAGCAGACCGCTTATACTCAGCCGGCCATATTCGTTCATTCCTGCGCGCTCGACATGGTCCTGAGGGAGAACTTCGTCAGGCCGTCTTGTGCCGCGGGGCACTCGTTAGGCGAGTATTCGGCGCTGGTCTCGGCCGGCGCTCTTGATTTCGAGACGGCCCTTGAGGCCATCGCCACGAGGAGCGCCGCCATGCAGGCCGATTGCGACAGTACCCCCGGCTCAATGGCCGCCGTCATCGGTATGAGTTACGAGGACGTGGTCGAGGGTGTCAGGGGGAGTGCCGGGACCGTTGTCGCCGCCAACTACAATTCCCCCGACCAAACCGTCATCGCCGGAGAGAGGCGAGCGGTCGAGGCAGCCTGCTCCAGGTTGAAAGAGGAAGGCGCCAGACGAGCCATAGTCCTTCCGGTTTCCGGGGCCTATCATTCGCCTCTGATGGCTGGATCGGCCGAAACCATGAAGGAATGCATTTCTGGACTGACGTTCGAGAGTTTCGATTTCCCTATTTATTCCAATGTCTCGGCCGAACCCGTTTCCGACGGCGATTCATTCAAGAAGCTTTTGTCGAAACAAATCCTGAGTCCCGTCTTGTGGTATCCTATTCTGCGGAATATGCATCGCGACGGGATTAGGAAGTTTGCCGAAATCGGTCCGGGAAAGGCGTTGCAAGGGATGGCGAAGCGCTCATTGGACGACGACAAGATTGAAATTGTAGGAGTTGACACCTTGGATGAGCTCGATCAATTCATGAATCAATACGCGCGCCTGGGGACCTGACTTGGAGAAAAGGGTCGCTTTGGTCACGGGAGGGGCGCGCGGCATCGGATTCGCGATCGCCTCGGAGCTTGCTAAGGATGGCTGCTCGGTCGTGATTTCAGATATTCTGGCCGAAATGGCCCAGGAATCGACAGCCAGGTTGACCTCCACCGGCGCTAAAGCCCTGGCTGTCTGCGGCGATGTCTCCAAGGCCGATGACGTGGAAACGATGTTCAATCGGGCGCACGAGGAATTCGGCAGAGTGGATATACTTGTCAATAACGCCGGGGTCACACGGGACAATCTGATTTTGCGACTTGATGAAAAAGACTGGGACCTGGTGCTCGATATCAATCTCAAAGGGGCCTTCCTGTGCACCAGGGCGGCATCGAAAATAATGATGAAAAACCGCTGGGGACGGATCATAAATATCGCGTCGGTTGTGGGTCTGATGGGCAACGCCGGCCAGGCCAACTATTCGGCATCGAAGGCGGGCCTGATCGGGCTGACGAAATCGTGCGCTAAGGAACTGGCCTCGCGTAATATCACCGTGAACGCCGTGGCGCCTGGATATATCAAGACCGAGATGACCGAAAAGCTGCCTCCGGCGGTCAAGGACGGGCTGCTTTCGATCGTCCCTCTGAAGCGCCCCGGAACCCCTCTGGACGTGGCCAGAGTTGTCTCCTTCCTGGCGTCCGATAAGGCCGAGTATCTGACCGGGCAGGTGATACACTGCGACGGCGGCATGCTGATGTAGATAGTTGAATTTGGCAATATAAACAACACCAATCCTTTAAGGAGGATATGATGGCCTCAATTGAAGAGAGAGTCAAAGAAATTATCGCTGAGAATCTGGGGGTGGACACCGAAAAAGTCGTTCCCGAAGCATCATTTGTCGATGATCTTGACGCCGATTCCCTGGACCAGGTGGAGCTGATTCTGGCTCTCGAAGAGGAGTTCGATTGCACTATTCCCGAGGAAGAGGCATCCAAAATCACGACGGTCGGCGAAGCCATAGACTATATCAGCAGGCACCAGGAAAAGAAGAGCTGAGACTCACTCGTGAAACGTCAGGTAGTGATTACCGGAATCGGCCTTGTCACCCCGATCGGGAACACGGTCGACGAGTTCTGGAGCAATCTGGTTTGCGGCAAATCAGGTGTCGGTAAGATAACGAGGTTCGATGCTTCTATGCTGACGACCCGGATAGCGGCCGAGGTCCGCAGCTTTGAACCGGAGAAGTTTATCGAAAAGAAACAGCTCCGCCGCCTGGACATTTCCCAACAGTTCGGGATTGTCGCGGCCGGAAAAGCCATCGAGGATGCCCGGCTGGACCTGGGTAGCGAGAATATGGATCGGGCCGGGGTCGTAATCGGTTCCGGGATAGGCGGCATCGAAACTTTCGAGAAACAGCATACCATTCTCATCCGGCAAAGTCCAACTAAACTGTCTCCGTTCTTTATCCCCATGATGATCGCCGACATGGCATCGGGCCTGGTCAGCATCATTTACGGTTTCCGGGGTCCGAATTTCGCCACCGTCTCGGCTTGCGCCTCGTCGAGCAACGCCGTGGCCGACTCGTTTATGCTGATTCAACGCGGTTCTGCGGACGTCATGGTATCAGGCGGCACGGAGGCGACCATTACCGTAACCGCCGTCGCCGGATTCTGCGCCGCCAAGGCCCTTTCGGTGCGTAATGATGAGCCCGAAAAGGCCTCGCGTCCTTTCGACAAGGACCGTGACGGTTTTGTCATGGGCGAGGGGGCCACGCTCCTGGTGCTCGAGGAATTGGAGCATGCACGCAGACGAGGGGCAAGAATTTACGCAGAGCTTCTGGGCATAGGGATGTCGGCGGACGCTTACCACATCACGGCGCCGGCCCCTGACGGCAATGGCGCCGCCAGAAGCATGCAGGCAGCCATCGACGACGCTGGACTGTCACCAGATGATATCGATTATATCAACTCCCACGGCACGGCCACCGAGCTGGGAGATATTGCCGAAACGATCGCGCTTAAAACAGTTTTTGGCAAGCGAGCCTATGAGATTCCTGTTAACTCGTCAAAATCCATTTTTGGACATCTCCTGGGCGCCGCCGGGTCTACAGAGCTCGCCGCTACTATTCTGCAATTACGTCATGCCACTCTCCATCCAACGATCAACCTTGAGACGCCGGATCCTCAATGTGACCTCGATTATGTCCCCAATAAGGCACGCCAGGCGAAAGTATCCTGCGCTCTATCCAATTCATTCGGTTTCGGGGGACACAACATAACCCTGGCTGTGCGAAGGTGGACAGACCACGATTGATGGCGTTCTCGCTCTTTAGAAGAATCTTCCATAAGAACGAACCCTCGTTTAAGAAGGTCGAGTCTGTCATGGGTTATTCGTTCAAAGATAGCCAGCTGCTCGCCCGGGCTCTTTCGCATCGCTCCAGTGTCGGGGGGGGTGTCGCCAATGAACGCCTGGAATATCTCGGCGATGCAGTTCTGGGGCTTGTTGTCTCGGAATTCCTTTTCAGGCGATTCCCCGAGTACAATGAAGGCAATCTTACGAAGATCAAGGCGGCGCTGGTAAACGAGTCGATGCTCTCGAAGATTGCCGGCGGCTTCGGCTTGGGAAAATACGTGTTTCTCAGCCCCGAGGAGGATAAATCGGGGGGGCGCTTGAAACCATCGATAGTCGCCGATGCCCTGGAGGCGGTGATCGGCGCTATTTACCTGGACGGCGGGCTGGGGCCGGCTTTCAGGTTCGTCAACAGGTTTATACTGGAGGATTTCGAGAATCTCATCAAGGACGAAGCCACGCTCAATTACAAGGGAGAGTTGCTGGAGCGGATGCAGGCGGCCGCCAAAGGAACGCCCCGATATGAGGTGATGGAAGAAATCGGGCCGGATCATACCAAAATTTTTGTGATCTCGGTTTCCGTAGACGGGATTCGGATGGGGACCGGCCAGGGAATGACCAAGAAAGAGGCTGAACAGCGTGCCGCCAGGATGGCGCTGGAAGGGTTGAATGGGGAGATGAAATCCGAAGGGCAAGATTAATTCGCAGATAGCGAAGAAAGGGCCCGTTTTCTGAAGGTGAGCACAGTATGAAAATCGCAGTTCTTGTAAAGCAGACGCCGCAGCTATCGGAAGTAGCGGCAACCGAAAATGGCGTGCAATGGTCTGATTCGGCGCTCATAATAAGCCCGTTTGACGAATACGCTGTCGAGGAAGCTCTCAGGATCAGGGAGCGAGTCGGGGGGACAGCCGTGGCTATCACTTACGGAAAGGCGACTGCGGAAAGCGCTTTGCGTGACGTGCTGGCTCTGGGAACTGACGATGCCTTTCTTATCGAAGCAGATGATTTTTCCGCTACCGATCCTCAGTCCAGCGCCAGGGTTTTGGCCGCGGCCATAAAAAAAATCGGCGACATAAACCTGGTGTTGACCGGCAAGCAGGCGACAGACGACGATTCGGCTCTCGTGGCCGCAGCCGTGGCCGCTCACCTCGAATGGCCCCAGATCGGATTTGTGAAAAAATTCGATAAGATTGAAAACGGCAAAATAGTCGCCTGGCGCACCACGGATGTCGGCTACGACATCGTAGAGTCTTCCTTGCCAGCGGTCTGCTCGGTAGTCAAGGAAATCAACGAGCCGAGATTGCCATCTCTTAAAGGCAAGATGAAGGCGAAGAAGGCCGAGATTCGCCGATTGACCATATCCGAACTCGGGGTCGACCTGTCCTCTCCGATAACTGTCAAGTCGGTTTTGCCACCAAAGCCTCGACCAGCCGGCGAAATGCTCATCGGCGAGGCGGATCAAGCCATCGATAAGCTCATAGAGAAGCTCAAATCCGACCAGTTCATATAGCACGCCTGTTATAGTCATAAAGGGGTGTGCCCTTAGCCACCCTTCTTAGAGCTGTTTGAGAAGATTCAGAGACGCTCGTGAAGCGCTATTGCATAATACTGATAAGTGATTATATTGTGTTGTAGAATTTTGTAACAGTTGGTCTACGAATGGAATTAATCGCAAACAGGTTTGAGATCAAGAGGAGACTCGGGACAGGCGCATTTGGAGAGGTCTATCAAGTAGTAGACCGCCGAAACGGTGACATTCTTTGCCTGAAAATGCTGAAAAGGGTAGATCGGGCATTTGAAGTGAGGCATGCCAACGAATTCGAGCTCCTGGCGCGGCTCGAGCATCCCGGACTCATCAAGGTTTATGAATACGGAATAGATCAGGCAGCCGGACTCTATTTTACAATGGAATATGCTTCCGGCGGTGATCTGGGCTCGAGGTTGCCTCTCACGCCCGCTGAGTTTTTCAGAGCATTCGGCTTGCTTTGCTCGGCGCTGGCATATATTCACCGACGTGGCCTTGTTCATGGAGATTTGAAACCTCAAAATGTCCTCATCGATTCCGCGGGGTGCTATCGGCTGAGCGATTTCGGGCTCTCGGCAATGGGCGATTCTGCAATGGAGATGAAATCGGTTGGGAGCATAATGTACATGGCGCCAGAGGTTTTGAGCAAAACGTCGTTTTCGCCTTCTGCCGATATTTATTCCCTGGGACTTTTGGCGGTTGAGATGATTTCCGGCAAGCCGGCATATTGCGGGAGCACAGAAGAGATAATCAGCAGCAAGATAAGGGGCGAGCATTCGCTTCCGCCGATAGCCATTGAATACGGAGGGGAAGAGCTGGCCGGCATCCTGCGCAAGATGACCAAATCCAGTCCTGCGGACCGCTATCGAGATATCGGTCAGGTTCTCGACGATTGTGCCGGGGCCGGATTCGTCTCTGGCCCTGTCGTGGAGCTAAGGGATTTCGGGAAAAGCCCTTTCATAGGCCGGAAAGAGGAACTGCAGTGGCTTGAATCGGGCTTGGAAGCATGGCGTTCCAAACAGACGGTTGCGTATTTCATAGGGGGAGAATCGGGTGTGGGGAAAAGCCGTCTTCTCGACGAATTTAGAATGCGATGCCAGCTCACGGGTCTCAGATTTTATCGGGTATACTGCCGTGAAAATGACCTGAGGCCCTTTTCATCAATCTTGAAAATCTTGAATCAGATGATATCGGAGCTTGATCCGCAACTGGAAAGGCTGGCTCTCTATGGCCCTGATTTGAAGAGGCTCTTTCCAGAGAGGTTCGCAGGTATTGCCATCGACCTAACCGAAACCGAAATCAAATCGGTAAGACGAAGGCTTCTTGATAACCTTCAGCGGTATCTGGGGGAACTGAGCATCGAAGGAAACGCCGTATTAGCCGTCGAGGATATCCAGTTCGCCGACGATGATTCGTCGGATTTTCTCAAATCCTTATTCCAGGCGCATGGATTGAGCGGGAGCCGAGCGGTTTACATCATATGCACCGCCCAGACCCAGAAAGGGGAGCCTCGTCCGGATTTTGTGCCAGGCCAGGCGGAACAGTTAAGGTTGCTGCCGGCTGCCGATTCCGACAGCTGGCAGGCTTACTTGGAAAGCCATTTCAATCTACGTGATCTTCCCGATAATTTCTCACTTACGCTCCATAGCGAGACTGGTGGGAATTATTTTCTGGCCGGCGAAGTGCTCAAGGAATTGATTCACTCCAGGGTACTGAAAATGCGCGCCGGCGGTTGGGAGTTGGACGGTGGGTGGGCCGAAAAAATAAACATCTCGCTGGGTGTGAAGTCGCTTTTGGAGAAGAGATTCTCCCACCTGGACCCCAGCCTGAGACCGCTCTTAGCATTTGGATCTGCTCTGGGAAGGTCATTTCTGGAGGAAGAGATGGTAGCGCTTGCCGGACGCCCCTGGACCTCACGGCTTGACGAACTTATTGAAAGCGGAGTATTCGCGAAGATAACGTTCGGCCCGGGAGAGCGCATCGATTTCGCCCATGGCTTACTCAGGCGCGCAGCATATGAGCTACTTAACGAGGATGATCGCAGGACTTATCATGCCAAGATCGGCGAGCATTTCGAACGTCTTGGTGATCGTCCCGAGTTCCTGGGGCACCATTATTTCTCAGCCGGCCTATATGATAAAGCCTACAGCTATTTGCTGGAATCAGCCCGAAATGCGGAGTCGATTTTCGCCTATCGTAAGGCGGCCCAGTTTTACAGGTCGGCCCTGCTGTGTCTTGAGCGCTCGGCCTCCGAAGCCGAAAGGAGTCACGAGCGGATCGGAATCCTCATGGCTCTGGGAAAAGCGCTGGATTTCCTGTCGCCGTCCGAAGCGACCGAGATTTTGCTTGAGGCTACCGAATTGGCGTTTGATCAATCGGGCGACGGCACCGAAATTGCTCCGGCCTTGCTCGCGCTTGGAAATAACTATCTCCATATAGGCGACATAGAGAAAGCCGTGAGCAAGCTGTCCGAGGCTGTCGACATATCCCGCAAGGCGGAGCAGATGAAAATCCGGGGTGAAGCGGAGTTGGGTTTGGGATTTGCTTACGACAAGGCAGGCAAGCTGGACGAGGCGGAAAAGGCCTATCTCGAGGCGCTGGATCTATTCTCTGAAATCGATTATCCGGAGGCTTCTTGCAGGGTCTTGAACTACATGGGAATAATAAGAAAGAGAAGGGGCGATTTTGGAGGCGCCATGGATTTCTACAATCGGGCGATGGACATATCGCTCCAGAGAGGATTCCAATGGCTTTCAATGAATCTTTTCGGCAACATGGGAAACCTATACCTCGCCCAAAGCGATTTCGAGCGCGCTCTAAACCATTACACAAAATCGCTCGAAGTCGCAAAGGAGATTTCCGACCACCGAATCGAAAGCATCAACCTGTTGAATACCGGGAATGCACTCAATGAGCTTGGCAAATTGGACCAGGCCGAGAGAAGATTTCGCGAGGCAATCGACAAATTCAGGGAGCTGGGAGACAAGGGGTCGGAGGCGATAACCCTTAACAATCTCGGCCTTTTGCATTTCAAGAGGGGTGAGGTCGCTAAGGCTTTGGAGCAGTATTCGCGAGGGATGCAATTGGCAAGAAGCATCAATCAGCCGCGTGCCGAATTGGCGAACAGGATTGGGCTGGCGGAGGTTTTCCTTGGCATAGGGGATTTTGAGCGGGCAAGGGCTGAAGTTGTGGTGGCAACAGCACAAGCGCTGGCGATCAATGATGTGGAGCAGAGGATAGTTGCCCTGGCAATATCCTCCGAGCTGAATTTTGAATGGGGTCGTATCGAAGACGCGAAGAAGGACTTGGATGAATTCCTGGCGCTTGGAGAAGCCGCCGGAGACCCTCTGCATCGGGCGAAGATTCTGCTTGTAGGTACAGCCTGCGGAATCGTCGATCAAGAGAATGCCGAGTTGAGACAGCTTCATGAGAAAGATCATCGTATCGAGCCGATCTCTATGCGATTCAAGGCGATGTCGGTTTTACAGAAAGGTCCAATTTCGAATCCCGAGATTTGGGTGGCCAGGCTTGGCGATGCATTGACCAAGGCTAAGGCCCTGTTCCTGCCGGCCGACAACTGGCGGCTGTCGGCACTCAGGATGCGATTTCTCGACATGCTCGGAGAGAAGATCGAGATCTCTCGTCAAAGAGACGCACTCCGGGCGGAAATCGCAAAATCGTTGTCTGGGATTGAGCCGGGGACTGTCGAGAATTTGTTCAGGGTTCTTAAAATAAGGGAAGAGAAAGGCGACAAAGGTGGAGAAGACAAGATGAGGAATGTCAGTCGAGAGGAAAGGCTGGAGGTGTTGATACGCGTAGCCCGCACAATAAACACCATTAGAGAGCTTGACCCGCTCCTCAACAAGATAATGGACCTGGCGCTGGAGACACTGGGCGGCGAGCGCGGGTTTATCATGATGTTCGGCGATAGCGACGAGAAGTCGCTTGAGCCGGTGGTGGCGCGCAATCTGGCCCGTGAAGACATATTGAACGAGACAACCATATCGCATTCGAGCGCGATGGATGTGGCCCGGATGGGAAAGCCGCTTTTGATCGGGCGGGCCGACCACGAGTTGTCTGCCCGGCAGTCGGTCATTGATTTCAGTATATCATCGATCCTTTGCGCCCCATTAGCGGTAAAAGGCGAAATTCTCGGTATAGTCTACGTGGACAACCGCTCTGGGATAACATACACAAACGACGATCTCGATTTTCTGGTAAGCTTTTCGGACCTGGCAGCAATCGCCATAGAGAACGCCAGGCTTTCGGAAAGGCTGTCCAAGAAGAACGTCTACCTGCAAAAGCAGGTGGAATCGATTTGGGGATTCGGAAACATCGTGGGTCATTCCCCGGCCATGCAGAACGTGTTTCGCATGGCAGAATCGGTCGCCGAGACTGACGTTACCGTGGTGATAGCAGGCGAATCGGGGACCGGTAAAGAGCTCCTGGCGCGCGCCATCCACTACGCCAGCTTGCGGAAGAATAACCGTTTCATGCCGGTGGACTGTGGGGCCATGGCGGAGTCGCTTCTGGAATCGGAATTGTTCGGTTATATCAAAGGAGCTTTTACAGGCGCGGCGTCCGACAGGGAAGGGCTGATCGAGATCGCCAACGGGGGCACCGTATTCCTCGATGAAATCAGCAACACCAGCAAGAATTTTCAGGCCAAGCTGCTGCGGTTGCTTCAAGAAAACGAAATCCGCAGAGTGGGAGATAACCGCATTCGCAGAGTCGACGTTCGCATAATCGCCGCCACTAACAAAGATCTCGAGCAAGAGGTGAAAGCCGGCAATTTTCGCGAAGACCTGTTTTACAGGTTGAACGTGGTCGATATCGCCTTACCGCCTCTCAGGGAACGTCCTGAAGATATCCCCCTTCTGGCAAATTACTTTCTTGAAAAAATCTGCGCCAAGATGAAACTCCCCGTCAAGAATTTTTCCCCCGGGGCGATCGACTCGCTTGTCATGTATTCATGGCCGGGAAACGTCCGACAGCTCGAAAATACTTGCGAGAGGGTGGTCATTTTCTCGAAAGAGAATGTGATAAACCCGGAAGATCTTCCGGCCGAAATAAACTCGCTGAGATACACGGCCGCTAAGGCGGACCACTCCACCTCCGTTCCCCGAACGAAATCGGAACTCAAGGCCGAGAAGATGAAGATGGATCGCCTGTTTCTGGTCAATCTCCTGACTAGCGCCGCCGGTAACGTGATGGAGGCATCACGATTATCGGGTATGGACCGTTCCCAGATTCACCATCTCATGAGTCGGTTCGGCCTGACGGCGGCGGATTTTAAAAGCGACGATTGACTCGATGCTGCTGCGCCGGTGCCCGGGCGGGTTCCGCTCGTCCGTACCGGACGATAAGAAACCCGGCATCGGCTTGCAATAACACATGGTCATCATCGATTCCGGCTGCCATGGACTCCCATGGGTTGTCTCCCGGGTTTCTTTCTCTCGCCTGCGGCGAGAGACGGAACCCGCCCAGGCGCCTCAAGAAAAAGCTTGCCAAAATCAGGGCCTCTTGATATAATATGCGTGCATGCGTAAGTGTTGGGTAATGTTCCTTTGCTTTCTTACTCTCTGTATCTCATATAATGTTTTGAATGCCGCCGACCGGGGGTCGATTTCCGGGCATGTTAGATGGGATGGCGGTTTTGGGTCAATCTCGGATGCGGCAATTTACATCTACGATTTCGAAGGCAATGCGGTCGACTCCACCTTTACGAACGGAAACGGCTATTTCACTCTGAGTCTTCCCGCAGGTAGTTATATCGTATCTGCGGACAAAGGCAATCTCGTCAAAGAATATTATTTGAGCGAGTATTGCTTTAAGGATGCTGACAGAGTTGTGGTTCATGGCGGCCAGAATATCGCTTTGGATTTCGACCTTGATTCTGGAGGCTGGATAACAGGCAATTTCGACTACATCGGTGAGGACGTGGAATTTGGCTTGCTGACGGCGCTGAAAGTTGACGAGCCTCACGAAGGTTGGTCGGGGAGCGTTAGGTTGAACGGCCCATTCCCCAGCGCCTACGCGATTTCTGGCCTTCTTCCAGGGACATACAAGGTATTAGGCCGCGCTCGAGGCAAGAGCACGGAGTACTTTCCCGGTGTCGATGAGATTGAGCGGGCTGCGACCATCGTAGTGGCCAGGGACGTCGGGGTATCAGATGTCGATTTCATGCTGGATCAGGTAGGCTGGGGATCTATCCAGGGCAGAGTATTCGATAATAGTAATGGCCAGGGATTGGCAGATCTATCGCTCTATGCCTACCAATGGCAGGATTTCTGGAATGATCCCAATCTGTTCACCGGCAGAAGTCTAAATGATGGCAGTTACGCGATCGATGTTCCTGCCGGCCAGTACTCTTTGTTTGTCTTGTATGATGATGATATGCATGGCGGAACAGTGGCGCAGTATTTCGACGATCATTATAGCCGCCTCTACGCGGACATATTGGAGGTCGCGGAGAACAACGTTGTCCAGGATATCGATTTTGCAGTCGACTTTTCGGTACCTCATAATTTGACTATAGCGGGAACGGTCCTGAGCGAGTGGACAGGGATGGGGTTGAATGATGTCAATGTTGAGGCCATAGATTATGAAACCGGTGAGACAGTCGGCTCAGCTTTTTCTGTCAGCAATGGTGAGTTTTGCATAGGTGGTCTTTCACCTGGCAATTACCTTCTAATGTTTTCGGGCACATATATTATCCCCTTCTTCTACCCGCAGGAGGAAAGCTGGCAGGATGGTGAGATAATCAGACTGCAGGGGCATTTCACCGGTGTTCGCTCCGAGGCCATTACTCAAGATTACGGCAACATGGGACTGCTGATATCAGGGGGTGTAACGGATGAGGGGAACCCCGTAAACGGCGCCAGGATTTATGCTTACTTAACCGGCGATAGCGAACCGATCGCTTATGCCCGCACCAATTCATCCGGCGAGTATGCAATTGTGGCCGGTTTGGTGCCCGGCACGTATTCCGTGATGTGTGATTATTATGGGTTTTCATCCGAGATATTTCCGGTGCCGATAGAGCTCGACCTTCTGCAACAGCCTCATGCTGATAACATCGATTTTGAGCTTCACCAGGCGGTGGGGATTTCTGACAAGCCTCAATTGCCAAATTATGGCATCGACATAATAGGTAATTATCCCAATCCGTTTAACTCCCGAACCACAATAAGTTTAAATTCTGGTTATGATACCGATATCGAGAGCCGTTTGGTTGTCCATAACCTGCTTGGGCAAGTTGTCGGCGAAAAGGGCATTCTTGTCAAGCCAGGTCGAAATCTTATTGAATGGGATTTGAATGATTTTGCCACGGCTATTTCATCCGGCGTCTATTTTTACCGGGTTGATGGAATCTCGGAGGAAAGCCGGATGATCCTCCTCAAGTAGTGGCCGCGGTTTTGACACAAAAATACCTTGACATAGCTTTTCTCTGAACGTAATCTTTTATTCGCGTGTGAATTGCGGCTCAGGACCGATGTTGAGCCAGGTGGTTCTTTTCGACGCTGAGTTGCGAAACTTAAAAATACATTGTCGAGGCGACTTGGCCGCAATATGGTGTTCGCCACAACTTGAATAAGCCGCAGTCGCCAGGCATATTGTGTTCTTGTCCGAAAAAGCATCGCACTTTGAGAAACGAATACGCCTTTCATTTCGCCTTCACTGAGGATTGGCCGGCAGACGCTAATATGGAAGCGGATAGGCACTTCGGGGAAGATGTCTTACTGGAGGTTCCGTTGGTTCGTTTCTTCACATGGGACAAGCCGTCCATTAGCTTTGGATGCAATCAGAATCCCCAGAAGAGGCTCGACTTGGCTCTGTGTCGTGATGACGGAATCCCTGTGGTGAGACGGCCGACCGGTGGCAGGGAGCTTATGCATGGACATGACATATGCTACTGTGTGACCATGCCGGTCTCGTCCGGTATAAGTGGGATTAGCGCCAAAGTGAATTTTGGCGAGGTCAACGATGTGCTTGTCCTGGGGTTGAAAAAACTTGGCATTGCCGCCGAATGGAGCAATTTCGCAAAGCGGCCCAAAACCACTTTCGGTCCTTGCTTCGCGCAGATCGACTCAGGAGAAATCGTGGTAGACGGCCGAAAACTGGTGGCCTCAGCGCAGAGAGTCTACCCGAGAAGCATCATCCAGCAAGGTTCTATTCCTTTGGATGTTCCTGAAATAGAGCTTCTCAAGTACCTGCGTCTCGGTGACAAGCTCTTGGTGGCAAGGAGAACTGGAGAGATGACCGCATACCTTAAAGACCACTTAGATGGGACGACGAAGGTGGCCTCGATTGTCGATGTTTTCAGGGAGGCTTTCGAGGAGAATTTCGGACGTTGCTCAAGGTCAGTGGGTGGCGTATATGACGATTTTCGCAAGGAATATTTTGCCAAATGAGAGGTATTGTAATTAACAGTCTGTTTTCAGGAGAGGGAGGTGATATCAGGAATATTATTACTTCACGAACCTAACCCGAAACTAAATTAAGGAGAAATTCAGATGAAAAGAGGATTGTTCGTTTTAGCGTTAATCATGCTGTTTGTTTTTGCCGGAATGGCGTATTCGACCGACCTTGTCCGCGTCAAGATCATGCCCGATAAGTTGAAGCCGACCACCGGGGATGAAGAAATGCCCGACGTCATCTACTACCCGACTACTCCGGGGACCATTGCTCAGTCGCCGGGAGATACCGCCGGCTATACTCAGTATGATTATCAGTCTAACGGTTCCACCGGAACCAGGGTCGTGGCTGACAACCAGGGCAACGTCCACGTGGCCTGGATGAACGGTGACCCCTATCCGTCAGTAAGGCACGCTTACTTCAATTGCAAGACACCGAGCGGCTGGATCTTTCCCGGGACTGGCCAACAAGTGGACTATCAAAGTGGGGCCGGTTACGTTCAGCTTTCCACGACTGCCGATGACAGATCGGTAGTTTATTACCATAGGGCGCCAACCGGCGCGGAGAGCGTTTTCGTCGCTATCGACGCCTTTTCCTGTCTGGGCGCATTTGATTACCGCAAACCCCCAAGCCGTAATGGCAGCCAGAATTTCATCTGGCCCTACGGTACAATCGACCGTAACGGCAGAATCCACATTGTGTCCACCTTCCCAGCGCCCAACGCCGGAGACCCACAGCCGTTTATTTATAACCGTTCTAACAACGGCGGTACCACCTGGGTTGCCAATCAGCGCGTTGACACGGTCATGACCATTTCTGAGGTCATTAGTTCCAGCCGCGTTTCGGACAAAGTAGCAATCGTCTATACCCATCCCAGAGATTTCGATTATCAGGTCGACAACGATATCTACTACATCATGTCGAACGACGGGGTAACCTGGGATTTTAGCAGAGGCAAGGTAAACGTGACTCACTACGGGCTGGGGGGCGATTCGCTCTGGGCCTATACTGATTGTGATGCCGTTTTCGATTACAACGACAACCTGCACATCGTCTGGAACGCACAATACACGACAGCGGGCGCTAACGGGATGTACTATTTGAATAGCCGTCTTATGCATTACGAAAAAGACGGCGGCACGTTCAGCCAGATAGAAATCTACCCCGATACATACTGGGTGGCTGGTTGTAACATGGGCGTTTGGAATTTCATGTACGCCAAAATGTCCATCGCTCCCGATGCAAACAACAGGCTGTTCGTAACATACACCGGCTGGGATCAAGAGGATTGCTCGGTTTGCGGCTACGCCAACGGCGACATCTACTTGAATTACTCGCTCGATGGCGGGGCGACATGGTCGCCAAAAGAGAATATGACGAACTCGCACACCCCGGGCTGCATGGCCGGCGACTGCGATTCCGATCACTGGTCATCGTTGGCGGAAATAGTCACCGGCAATACTCTGCATCTTTTCTATGTCAACGATAAGGACGCCGGAGGTATTCCTCAAACGGAATGCTCGGCCACCGATAACCCGATGTTATATCTGGCTTATCCAGTCACGGCCATCCATGTCGGGGATGATATTCCCAAAGACTTCAAGCTCTCGCAGAACTATCCGAACCCGTTCAATGCCAGAACGAATATCGGTTTTGAGTTACTTAAGAATTCCCATGTAAACGTTACGGTTTATGACATCACGGGCTCCAGGGTTGCCACGCTCCTCGACGGCGACTTCAAGGCCGGTGCTCATCAGATCTCATGGGATGCCGATCGCGTTGCCAGCGGTCTCTACTATTACACCCTGAAAACTAACTATGGGGAACTGACCAAAAAAATGACTCTCCTGAAGTAATTGGGCTTTAAGAGGTTTTGGGCATGGCGCCGGAAGGATCAATCCGGCGCCTTGTTTTTTGGGTTAGGATCAAAGGATGGAAAGTTTAGGTTCTTGGGATCGGCCCGAGTTCCCCTCCAGTCCTCGCTAAGCTTTGACGAGATTCAAAAATGCCGCAATTCTCTCGGGGTTCAAGGAACCGAATGGCAAGGGAATCCCAACCCCCCGCAGGAATTGCCTGAATGAGATCATTGGCTCGGGAGGCATTCCCATGTTTCGCACATAAGTCTCATTGGAAAAGAAATCCGGCGCCGAAAGGTCGAAAATAATCCTCCCGTTGCGCATGCCCACAACCCTTTTCGCCAGTTCCGCGATAAAATGCAGGTCATGTCCGGCAATGAGAATGCCGATCCCTTCGTCCGATAAGCTCCTTATCAACCCGACCAATTCATTCTCCGAGAATGGGTCGAGAAAAGCCTCGGGTTCGTCGAAGATTATATAATGCGGCTTGGAAACAAGGGCGGAAGCAATGGAAAGCTTCCGTTTTTCCCCGCCGGAGAGAGTATCTACAATGCGCTTCTCGAAGCCGCCAAGTCCGACTCTTCCCAGACTGTCGGCTATACTGACTCCCGGTGCTCCTGAGCTCTGGCGACCGAATTCCAAGTCGTCCTTAACAGTAGGCCCTATGAAAGTCAATTCCGGCAGTTGCCAGACCAGGGCTATCTTGCGATGCAGTTCAGAGACGCCGTATTTTCCGAGGGGCACGTCATCGATGAATATGGACCCCGATTCCGGTTTGTACAGCCCCGCGATCAATAAAGCCAGCGTCGTCTTCCCGCAACCCGATGGGCCGACGACCCCCACGATTTCTCCTTTGCCCAGATCCAGATTTTCGATATCGATTTTGAAGGCTGAGTCTTTATATGAGAATTTAAGTTCTCTTATCGAGATGGCAGGGCGCGTCGGCCCCGGATTCATGTTTAGCGACAGCTGAGCCGGTCCAGGAGTGGCTGATTGGCTCTCTTGGGTCAAATTCCATTTTTCCTTCTCGGAAAGGGGGAATCCGAAGAGTTTTTCAAACGTCAACCGATATGGCTGAATCAGGCGGTTTTCCTCAAGGAGCTTTATGTCGCCGAGAGCTTCCCGGGGTTTGCCGTCATGGACCAGCCTGCCATTGTTGAGCACGAATAGTCGCCCGGCGACGAGGGCCTCATCTGGAAACTGGGTCACGTGAACCACCGTTTTCCCGGAATCGGCGAAGCGGGTCAGGTGCGCCAGGATGATCTCCCTATAACGCAAATCGATGAACGTCGTCGGCTCGTCGAGAATAAGGATCAATGGGTCTGATGCCAGTGCACAGGCGAGATTGACGATCTGCATCAGGCCTCCAGAAAGTTGATCCGTCTTGTGGTCGAGTACTTTTGTCAGGTCGAATAGCTGAACGATTTCGCGGAATCGATGATCCTGCTCCTTAAAATGAAGGCCGAGATTCTGCAAAACGTGCGATATCTCATGTCGGACGTCACGCATCAGAAATTGGCCTTCGGGCTCTTGAAGCACCACTCCGATTTTGCCGAATAAGTCCTCTGCGAATCGGCCTGGCGCAATATTCTTCCCCAGTACGCAAATCCGGCCCTCTTGAAAACCGATCAGGCCGCAAACAGCCTTTATCAGCGTCGATTTTCCCGAGCCGTTAGGACCGATAATTGCAACGTATTCGGCGGGCTTGATTTGAAAAGATACATTTGAGAGAGCTTCGATCCCCGCGTTGTCATATCTAACTGTGAGGTTTTCAACTCTAATCACTAAAGTCTCCGGCGCATATTCTCCAAGATGGAAGTACGCCGGCGTCCAGCAGACTCAAACAAAAAAGCCCCGACCGAACGGCCGGGGCAGAGAACGCTGCTAATGAAAGCAAACATCCGGGTCTCTGGCCGCGGCCGCTTCGTCCAGCCGCGAGACCGGCGTGTTATGAGGCGCCGAGCGTACAAGATCAGGGTTGTTTTCGACCTCATCGGCAATCTGAAACATGACTTCGATAAAGTGGTCAAGCGAGGCTTTGCTCTCGGACTCGGTCGGCTCAATCATCAGAGCCTCGGGAACAATGAGCGGAAAGTAAACGGTCGGAGAATGAATGCCGAAATCGAGTATCCGCTTGGCGATATCGGCCGTGCGAACGCCGAGGTTTTTTTGGCGTGTTCCGGAGAGCACGAATTCGTGAAGCGAGCGGCCGGAGTATTGCAGGTCATAGCGCTCACGGAGCTTCTCGCGCAAATACACGGCATTGATGATGGCGCTTTCGGATATCTCGCGTAGACCCGGTCCCCCGTGCTGGCGAATATAGCAATAAGCGCGTATGAGGTTGCCAACATTGCCGAAAAAGCTGTGCACGGGCCCAATGGAAAGGGGCCGCTTGTAATCGAAATAATACACCGTTTTCCCTTTGCGGTCATCCTTCTTTGCCACGGTTGGGGTCGGCAGGAACGGTGCCAGGTCGGATTTGACTCCCAGAGCCCCGGCTCCAGGCCCTCCGCCACCGTGGGGGGTGGAGAAGGTCTTGTGGGTGTTGAAATGGACGACGTCGAACCCCAAATCGCCAGGACGTGTCACTCCTAATAGGGCATTGAGATTGGCGCCATCCATGTAGAGAATGCCGCCACGGTTGTGCACCAGCCGGGCGATATCTTTTATTTCCATCTCATAGATGCCCAACGTATTGGGGTTGGTGAGCATAAATGCGGCCAGGTCATCATTGCAGACAGCGGCCAGTTTTTCCAGATCAACTCTGCCGTCGGTGCTGGACGGTATCTGTATCACCTCATAGCCGGCCATGGCCACCGATGCCGGATTGGTGCCGTGGGCGGAATCTGGCAAGACCACTTTCGTGGGGTTGCGCTTACTATGATCGTGGAAAGCCCTTATCATGAGCAGGGCAGTGAATTCGCCCTGAGCGCCGGCGGCAGGCTGCAATGTTACGGCATCCATGCCGGCGATCTCCTTAAGCGTCTCGCCGAGTTCGAATAAGAGTTGGAGATTTCCCTGCACCAGCATTTCGGGATAATGCGGATGGGCGTCCGTGAAACCGGGGAGCCGCGCCAGCTTCTCGTTGATCTTGGGATTGTATTTCATGGTACAGGAGCCAAGAGGGTAGAAACCCTTATCGATATGGTGATTCTTGACCGACAGCGCCACGAAGTGCCGCATAACCTCCGGCTCGGAAACCATCGGTAAATTGGCCGGCTTTTTCCTCAACTGCTCTAAGGGAATCACATTGGCAACAGCTACCTCCGGGACATCCAGAGGCGGCAGAGATATCCCCTCTGTTCCCGGCGCTGAAAGCTCAAAGATCAAATTGTCGTATGACAGGCTCATCTAAAGCTTGTCCTCCAAATCCGCCACTCTCGATTTTACCCAATTGCTCTCTTTTCCTTCGGGGTATTTCTGCAAATACTCGCGATAGACTGCCAAAGCCCCCGTGTCGTCGCCATTTTCGCTGGTGTAATATCCGAGCATTGCGAAGGCGTTTTCCGCCTCCGGAGAGGTTGTGTATCGTTTGATGATCTCCTGGCAGTCGTCAATGGCGGCATCGTAATCTTGGGCCCGCCCGTGGACATCGGCGATTGCCGACGTCGCTTTCGATGCCAGCCCTCGTTTATTGTCCATATCGAGTGCAACGACACGGGTGTAGAATTCGACCGCCTTTGGCCACAGCGAGCGACTCGCATACTTCTCGGCGATCGTCATGAGGTATTCAGGGTTATCAGGCTCGTCCTCCAGGCGCGTCAGATAATCATCCAGGGTTTCTTTACCCTGAAGATAGAGCTGGACCTGGTTGTAGAAGTCGGTCGGTCCCAGGTATCCCCAGATACGATCGATCTCCGTGCCATCCGGTTTGGTGAGTACGATTGTTGGATAACCGGAGATCGCGAATTGGCGCGCCAGGGAGGTGTCGACTTCGGCGTTGATTTTGACGAAGATGTTATCTTTCGACATGGCGATGACGAGGGAATCCTTATATGTAACCGTATCGAGCACGTGGCACCACTTGCACCAGTCCGTGTAGAAATCGATAATCATGGGCTCGTTTCTCTTCGTGGCCTCGACCCTGGCGGCGTCGAAATCCCTCATAAAGCTAATCTCGGTTGGCATCTTGCCTGTCCCTCCGCCGCAGCCCGATATTGCGGCTGTCGACAGAATGAACATCGTTAACGTGCGTCTTTTCATTTAATATCCTCCGCTGGTACTATGGTCTCAATTATCTCGCGTGCTCGCATCTCGAACGTTTTCGGGACCGAGAGCCGGTAATCGAAGAAATCCTGGCCGAACGGCAGCATTCCTCTGATGTGGTAACCTGCCACGGATTTCAAAAGGGCCGGGATGTTTTCAGCATCGAGCGCGCTGCGCACCATTTCCATGAGAATCAAGTCGCTGGTAGTAAGGACCCGCACGATTTCGTCGGCGTCGAGCTGCGCTCTTGCGAACATCCGGTTCGACTCCTAAACCGCGGCCGCCAGCTCGGCGGCCAGTCGATCTATCTCATCCTTGGTGCGCTTCTCGGTAACCGCAATCATGAGAGAACCTCTCAAGCCGATCCCGAATTTGCCAAGATCCACCCCGGGCATAACCCCTTTCCTGGAAAGCCTGCTTATGATGCCGGCGGCAGTTGCAGGGCCATCGACAACGAACTCCTTAAAGAACGGCCCCTTGAAGCGAAGCGAGAAGCCGGGTATGGACGTGACCGCCTGGGCCGCGTAATGCGCCTTGGACAAGCACAGCTCCCCAACTTTCTTAAGCCCGATTTCACCCAAGAGTGAAAGATAGACAGTCGCCGCAAGAGCGCACAAAGCCTGGTTGGTGCAGATATTGGACGTCGCCCTTTCGCGCCGGATATGTTGTTCTCGGGTCTGCAAAGTGAGCACATATCCAGTCCTGCCGTTCTTATCCTTTGTCCGTCCTGCAAGGCGTCCCGGGATGCGGCGGATAGACTCCCGTTTACAGGACAGCAATCCCAGATAGGGGCCTCCGAAGTTAAGTGGCAATCCAAGTGGCTGGCCTTCCCCGACTGCGATATCGGCTCCGCACTCTCCGGGTGGGGCAAGAATGCCGAGCGAGAGAGGGTCGTAGACAATTATATAAAGCGCCCCCTTGTTTTTGGATAACTCCGCGAAATCCGACGCTCGCTCAATCAAGCCGAGGAAATTCGGATTCTGAATTACGATAGCGGCGGTTCTATCGGAGATTTTCGCCTTTAGGTCGCTATGACTGGTAAGCCCGTCGAACAGCTCCACATTACGCACCCGGCATTTTTGGCCTTTGAGATACGACTTGACGACGCCGATATAGCCGGGATTGACCGCGCCGGAGATGAGGATTTCGCGCCGTCCAGTCTGCGCCATTGCCATCATAATCGCTTCCGCCAGGGCTGTGGCCCCGTCATACATTGAGGCGTTGGTAACATCCATGGCAGTCAGGCGGCATATCATTGTCTGGAATTCGTAGATCACCTGCAGCGTTCCCTGGGACGCCTCGGCCTGGTAGGGAGTATAGGCCGTATAAAACTCCGGACGCTGGACGATATGGTCGACGGCCGCGGGTATGAAATGATCGTAGGCGCCGGCGCCGGCGAAATTGGTCAAAATTGCCGCGTTTTTGGCCGCCAAATTTTCGAGCTCTTTTTCGAGCTCGTATTCGGACAAGGCGGGCGGAAGATTCAGAGGTTTCTGGAGCAAAACATCGGGGGAGATGCACTGAATCAAATCCGTAAACTCGGCGGCGCCGATTTCATCGAGCATCTGCCGGCGCACTTCCGGGGAATTGGGAATGTAGCTCATAGCTTCTTCAGCATCGCCTCGTAATCGGCGGCCGAGAGCAGCGAGTCCAGCTCTCCCGGATTTGACAACTTTATTTTTATGATCCAGCCATTGCCATATGGGTCTTTATTGATCACGGCGGCATCGTTCCCGAGCTCATCGTTCACCCCGACAACCTCACCCGAAACAGGGCTGAAAAGATCGGAGATCGCCTTGACCGCTTCAATGGTTCCGAAGGGTTTCATCTGCTGAACTTTGGCGCCGATCTTCGGCGTCTCAACGAAGACGATATCGCCAAGCTCGCCCGATGCGTAATCCGTGATGCCGACCGTGGCGGTGCCGCCATCGACCTTGACCCATTCATGTTCCTTGGTATATTTTAAATCGCCGGGAATCACTGTTCCTCCTTGGCCAATTGGCCCTCTAAAAACTCCGGTTCACTGCCCCCAGTCACCATAAACCTGTCTACAAACGATGTATCATAGAGGCCCCGAACAAAATCGCTGTCTTTGAAAACGCGCCTGTAGAAATCTCTGGTGGTTGGAACGCCTTCAATGACAAACTCGTCAAGGCAACGTAAGGCCCGTCCTATGGCCTCTTGCCGGTTTCGCCCGGATACGATCAGCTTAGCCAGTAGCGAATCGTAGTTCGGCGGAATCTCGTAGCCGCAATAGACATGAGTATCGACCCGGACGTTATGTCCGCCGGGAGGGAGAAAGGTCGTAATTTTTCCCGGCGCCGGCGCAAAATTACGTTCCGGGTCCTCGGCGTTAATACGAAGCTCGAAGGTGTGCCCTGTAAACACGATATCCTGCTGAGAAAACGGCAGCTTCTCACCGGCGGCCACTCTTATCTGTTCCTTAACGAGATCTATTCCGGTCACCTCCTCCGTTACGGGATGCTCGACTTGGATTCTGGTATTGGCTTCCATGAAATAGTATTTGTTGTCGGGATCGACCAGAAACTCGAATGTTCCGGCGTTGCTGTAACCTACAGCTTTGGCGCCGGCCACAGCCGCCTGACCCATTTTCTCGCGAAGCGGCACCGTCATTACGGGCGACGGCGATTCCTCGATGAGTTTCTGATGCCGCCGCTGGACAGTGCAATCGCGTTCGCCCAAATGCACGACATTTCCATGAGAGTCGCCCAATATCTGAAATTCGATATGGCGCGGCTGGCTGATGAATTTTTCGAGATAAACATCGGGGTTCCCGAAAGCAGCGTTGGCCTCGGCCCGCGCCATCTCGTAGAGTTTCTTGAGATCGGCTCCCGACGTCACCAATCGCATGCCCCGTCCGCCGCCTCCGGCGACGGCTTTAATAATCAGAGGATACCCTATTTGCTCGGCGGCGGCCTCGGCGGCTCTTATGTCATCGACCGTGCCGTCAGAACCGGGGATGACGCTGACTCCTGCTGATTTCATGGTTTTCTTGGCCAGCGCCTTGTCGCCGAGCGCGCGAATGACATCATGATGCGGACCGATGAAGACCAGATTGCAAGATTGGCAGATTTCTGCAAAATCCGGGTTTTCGGCCAGGAAGCCGTATCCGGGATGAATGGCGTCGGCGTTGGTAATCTCAGCGGCGGAGATAATCCTGCGTGGGTCGAGATAACTTTCTCCGGCCGGAGGAGGCCCGATGCAGACTTTCTCGTCGGCAAAACGGGTATGCAGCGAGTTGGCGTCGGCCTCGGAATAGACCGCCACGGTGCGGATTCCGAGCTCCTTGCAGGCTCTGATTATCCTCAGCGCTATTTCGCCCCGATTAGCGACCAGTATCTTTTCGAACAAGGTGTCTCCTGACGCAAAATTCCAAAATCAAGCCTTCAATATATAAGATTGCCGTCGTCAATCAACCTGTTTTTGGCCGGATTCGAATGCCTGCAATTCGCATTGGCATCATCGACCCGCTGTGGCCAGTGTTTATTCAAGAAAGGACTTGAATCTGTACATATGGCATAGGCAAAACACCAGATGCTGAGGCTCGAATCTTGATTGGATAAGGCCTGCCGCAGTTATTCCAGCCCGCTGATGGCGACCCCCGAGGGGCACTTGACCTGGTACTTGAAATCGACTTGAGTTTTCTCCTGGGGCTTCAGATTCAATACCCAGCGCAGGAACCCCTTGTCCTGGTCTCCTTCCTTATACTGCGGTGGAGGGACGACATCACCAAGCTTGACATCGATTTCGTCATTCTGGGAGACGGGGATCTGGTCGACAATCGTTAATTTGCTGTCGGTTTTATGGAAATTTTGAAGCGTTATCTTGTATTCGTAACTGACACGATCCTTTTTTCCCATGATGCCGGCATCATCTTTGAGTTTTTCGACGAGCTCCCGTTTCACCTTCATCCCTTCGTCCACCCCGAAATATAGATTGAAATTCTCCTTGGGAAGGACGAGCGGCAACGAACCGGCGCTCACGAAATTGTCATTATAGAAGATATTGGTTCTGCCAGCCAGAATCGGAAAATCGGAGGCATTGGTTATGGCCGATTTCAAGTAAGCGGCCTCAGAGAATTTAGGGACGGTGATATACTCGTCGGCTCCCGTAAAGGTCACCGTCTTTATAGGCACCTTCTTAGACTCCTTGTTGCTGGGAATGGTCTCCTTTTGCCTTATGACGAATGAGGTCGAGACCCCCATTTGCGAGACGTCCGCCGCCTCGTATTGAGTCGCCATCTGAGTCAGACCCGCCGGCTCGGGAATATTGAATATTGACGGTGGAGCTGCTTGCTGGCCAAGCCTGCCGGCTTTGAATGCATAATCCTTTTCTTCGTATCCCGTGACGACTCTGGGCATATCGAGATACCACGCTGAAATGGTGGGCGGGTTGGCTCCTGCCGACGGACGTGCAGTTGAAAGTTCAAGATTCACATTCTCCCAGTCCTCGCCGGTCTGTTGATTAACCATGGCCATATAAGCCAGCTCGATTTCATTTGTATCGGACCATGACCTTACATCATAAACGGGAGACCAGCTTGCGCCCATAATCATGTATGATATTTCAAATGTGAATGTGCCCGGCCTGTCGATGGCGACTTCCACCAACGCCTTCTTCTCCGTTCTTGATGTTCCGCCACGGATGTCGCCCAATTTTTCCTCAAGTACCTGGCGTTTTATTTGGATATCTTTCAACTCGGCGGCTATGATGCGGTTTTCTTTGTTTACGCTTTCCAGGCCGTCGTCGACAAATTTCAACATTCCGCTCCAATCAGCTACCGAGGGGCGTTCTTTCGGTAGGTTGTTGGAAATGGATTGGGTGGTTTTCTCGCTCAGCGATTTTATGAACTCCTCTTTCTGCTTCAATACCTGGGAACGGTCATTCAGTTCGTTACTTCTTTGATCGAGTTCGTCGATCTGATTTTCAACGTCGCGAATGCGCTCCTGCGAGGCTTCGTCGGAGAGCGCCTTTTCGACTTTTACGCCCGATATTTTGGCCCCTGAGGTCCCCTTCCCTGAAACGCGTATTGACTCGTCAAGAAGGCCCGATGGCAGGCGTGGGACCTCGATGCTGACAAAGCCCTCGTTGAACGATCCGGCCACGCTGCGCTTGACCATGGCGCGGTCGGAGAAGACTGTAACGGCGTCGATTGTAGAATTGACAACTATATGATTCTCCTGGGCCAGTAGCGGCGCGAAGGTGAAAACAACGCTCGTCAATAAGGGAATGCTCTTTCTCATGAATCCTCCTACATCAAGTTTAAAGGTAAACGCTACGTGATCAATTGGGCTGCATGCAACATATACGCCGTAGCATACTGTATATTCCGGACGAGGTTCAAGGGATTTGCAGCCGTCATCTCACCGTCTATGGTGTCCAATGGCCAGGCGCGGCGCGGACGACCCATTTGCAATTTCACTTGACTTTGCGGCTCCCAGAATCTATCAATCACATGCCGAAATGCCGGGGAGCGAAGCAATCTCATGGATAATTACACGCAAAATCGTCATATTCCGCCCGCAAGGCGGCTTTTTTATGGCAGGCTTGACAGGTATCGTTTTTAATATCAATGAGGTGGAGGTAACATGCCAAAAGATACGACCGTCAGAATCATGAACGAAAAATCGATCGCATTGGCATTGACCCGTATCGCTCACGAGATCATCGAGCGCAACAGAGGGACCGAGAATATCGTGATTATCGGCATTCGAACCCGCGGCGCCATATTGGCCGAACGCCTGGCCGAAATCCTGAGCAGGATCGGCAAAGTCAGCCTTCCGGTCGGCGTCATCGATATCACACTTTATCGGGACGACGTCCAGGACAAGCTCGACCAACCCGTGGTTCAGAAGAGCGACGTGCTTTTCGATGTTGTGGATAAGGTCGTCATCCTGGTTGATGATGTTCTTTATACCGGCCGCACAATCAGGGCTGCGCTCGACGAGATCATCGATTTCGGCAGGCCTCGCGCCATACACCTGGCGGTGCTCATCGACCGCGGACACCGCGAGCTCCCGATCGGACCCGATTATGTCGGCAAAATCGTTCCCACTTCGCATAATGAAAGGGTGGAGGTTCATCTGACTGAACAAGATGGGGTCGACGAGGTGATTATCGATAGAAGCGGAAGGGGAGGCGTATGAGCCTGCGTTCCCGCCACCTCCTCGGCTTAGAGGGAATGCCCGCCGATGACATCAATCTTATTCTCGATACCGCTGTTTCATTTAAAGAAATCCTGACCAGAACCATACCGAAAGTCCCGACATTGCGAGGCGTGACGGTGGTCAACCTCTTCTATGAACCCTCGACTCGAACTCGCATTTCGTTTGAGCTGGCGGAGAAAAGGCTTTCCGCCGACACGGTCAATTTCTCAGCCTCCGGTTCTTCGGTCGTCAAAGGTGAGACCCTGAAAGACACGGTTCTGAATATAGAGGCTATGAAGATCGACATGGTAGTCATAAGGCACCAGGCGCCGGGGGCGCCGCATTATCTGACCTCAGTCTGCCAGTCGGTAATCATAAATGCCGGAGACGGCGCCCACGAGCACCCGACCCAGGGGCTGCTCGACATCTATACCATGCGCGAGAAATACGGAGCAGTCGAAGGGCTCAAGGTTGTGATCGTCGGCGACATCAAGCACTCCCGTGTAGCGCGTTCCAATATCTGGGGTCTCCTTGCTCTCGGGGCCAAAGTCGCTGTCTGCGGCCCGCCGACTTTGCTTCCCGTGGAAATGGAGAAGTTCGGGGTTAAGGTGTATGATGATCTGGACCGGGCCCTCGAGGGCGCCGACGTCGTAAACGTCTTGCGGCTTCAGAGGGAACGCCAGCAGAGCGGACTTTTGCCGTCACTGCGGGAATACAGCCGTTACTACGGGATAACGCGCGAACGTCTTGGGAAGCTCAACGAGAATTTCATAATAATGCATCCCGGGCCTGTGAACAGGGGCGTCGAGATTTCGTCGGAGGTGGCCGAGGGGCCGTATTCGGTAATACTACCACAGGTAACGAATGGCGTTGCTATCAGGATGGCGGTTCTTTATCTGCTGTCGGGAGGAAGAGGCAAAGTCGATGAGCAGTGATCTGGTGCTGGCGGGGGCCAGGATTATCGATCCGCTTTCGGGCTATTTCGGGCCTGGCGATGTTCATGTTTCTGGTGGCAAAATAGCGCGCCTCGACAAACGAAAAGGCCGTCCCAAAACTGCAAAAGGAGCCATCGATCTCGAAGGTTTTTATCTCTGTCCGGGCCTCATCGACATGCACGTTCACTTGCGCGAGCCGGGGCGCGAGGACGAAGAGACTATCGTGTCCGGCGCCGAGGCAGCTGCCGCGGGAGGCTTTACCGCTGTTGCCTGCATGCCTAATACCGATCCTGCCCTGGACAACGCCGAGTCCATTAAATTCGTGCTCGAACGCGCCCAGATGGCCAAAGTGAAAGTCTATCCTGTGGGAGCTATCACTGTCGGTCGCAAAGGGGAGACGCTGGCCCCGATGATAGAGATGCGGGAGACCGGCGCCGTGGCCTTCTCCGATGACGGCAGCGGCCTTCAGAACGGCCATCTCATGCGCCGAGCTCTTGAATATGCTGGGACCTGCAATGTCCCGATCATTTCCCACTGCGAATATAACGATTTGGCATCCGGCGGCGTCATGAATGAGAGCTTCACTTCTACCGTGCTTGGCATGAAAGGCATTCCTCCGATTGCCGAGGAGCTTATGGTAGCCCGCGACATCATGCTGGCCGAATACACAGGCGGCAGAGTCCATATCGCGCACGTATCTACTGCGGGTTCGGTTGAATTGATCCGCCGAGCAAAGAAGGCCAAAATTAAAGTCACTGCCGAGGTAACCCCGCATCATTTCACGCTTACAGACGAGCTCATAAAGAGTTTCGACACTAACCTCAAGGTCAATCCGCCACTGAGAACGAAAAAAGATGTCGACGCGCTTAAGAAAGGGCTTGCAGACGGTGTCATCGATGTCATCGCCTCGGATCATGCCCCGCACGCAATCGAAGAGAAAGAAATGGAATTCGATTTTGCGCCATCCGGCATGATAGGGCTTGAAACCACGCTCGGACTGGTGGCAACAGAGCTCGTTGCGAAGAAGGTGTTGACCTGGCCGCAAGCGATCAAGGCCATGACGGTCAACCCGGCCAGAATTCTGAATCTCCCGGGCGGCACGTTCGAGAAAGGCTCCCCTGCCGACTTGACGGTCATAGATCCCAATCTCGAATGGGTGGTCAGCAAAGACGAACTCCATTCCCTATCGAAGAACTCGCCATTTATTGGCCGCAAGCTCAAAGGGAAAGCGGTCATGACGATTGTCGACGGCAAAGTGATGCATACGTTGATGTAGAGGCACGGTATATCGTGCCTAAAATGATTAAGTACGGGCACAGTTTACTGCGCCCGCATTCAATTGTGTGCATTAGATCATGCTACTGAACATCCAAAATAAACTCGGTTTCACCCCCGCCCGCTGGGATAACGGCCGGCTTGTCATCCTCGACCAGCGCCGCCTGCCCAACCAGGAAGAATCCATCGCCCTGACGACTCCGTCGGAAACGGCTCAGGCAATTTCCGATCTCGCAGTCCGCGGCGCCCCGCTGGTCGGCATTGTGGCCGCCTATGGACTGTGCCTGGTCGAAGACCCGCATGATGATAAGGAGTTTGCGACAGCAAGCCAGGCCCTGGCGGCCACTCGCCCGACCGCGGTCAACCTTAGCTGGGCTATCCGGCGAATGAACCGCATCCGTTCTGAAAACCTCAGTTCCAAGAATCTGGGAGATATCCTGATTGCCGAGGCCTGTAAGATTCACGACGAAGACGCTCAAATGTGCGCTGAAATCGGGGAACGCGGAAATAAGCTCATATCTGATGGCGCGAACATTCTGACACACTGCAACACGGGCGCCCTGGCCACAGGAGGAATTGGAACCGCACTCGGCGTGATTTACACCGCCCATTTCTCTGGCAAAAGAATTCACGTCTGGGTCGACGAAACTCGCCCCGTTCTCCAGGGAGCCCGCCTCACCGCTTGGGAGCTCTCGAAAGTGAGCGTCCCCTACACCCTGATTGCCGATAATGCTGCAGCCAGGCTTATGGCCGATAGCAAGGTCGACCTTGTTATCGTCGGAGCCGACAGAGTAGCCGCCAACTATGATTTCGCCAATAAAGTGGGCACATACGGCCTCGCGGTCCTGGCACGATATCATGGGATTCCGTTCTATGTGGCCGCCCCATCCAGCACCTTCGACCCGGCTTGCCCTGACGGCAAGTCGATCGCTATTGAATATCGTAATCCCGAGGAGATCCGGGCCATAGGAAGCCAGCATATTGCTCCCGAGAATGCAGCGACCTACAATCCGGCGTTCGATGTCACGCCTCACGAGTTAGTGACCGGTGCGATTTTTGAATCACGTATTATTCGGCAAAACCAGGCGGCATTTTCGAAATAAGGGTGTTTAATTTGCTTGACATCCGGCATGCTCTTTTTAAATTGGTTGGCTTGAACAGATTATGATTTTTTACTAATTTGGAGCCAAGATGGATAATAAGACGTTCGTTCCTAAGCAGGACAGGCAAAATCAGAAATGGTATTTAATAGATGCCCAGGGAAAGGTCTTGGGGCGCCTTGCCACGAGAATTGCAGCCTTGCTTCGAGGCAAGAATAACCCTCTCTTTACTCCGCATCTCGATATGGGAGCCTTCGTCGTTGTAATCAATGCCGATAAAATCGCCTTTACCGGCAAGAAGCTTTCGACGAAAACCTATATTTGGCATACTGGCTATCCTCAGGGCCTTAAGCGCGTCCCGGTCACCAAGGTTCTGGCAAAACACCCCGAGCGCATCATCAGATGGGCGGTCAAGGGAATGTTGCCGCACAATCGTTTGGGACGCCGCGTCAACCAGAAGCTTTTTGTTTATGTCGGAAGCGAGCACCCGCACGCCGCTCAGAAACCCGAAAAGATAGAAATTTGAGTTATTGGAGGAGAATTTGGCCGAAGAAGTTTATGCGGCTACCGGCCGTAGAAAAGAAGCGGTTGCCCAGGTCAGGTTAAGAAAGGGCAGCGGCAAAATCATCATCAATGGCAAGAATGCCAGCGCCTATCTTTGCCGCGCCAATATTGTCACTCAGGCTCTCAAACCAATTGACGTCTCCGAGCTTGGCGGCAAGCTCGATGTCGAATGCGTGGCTTCGGGCGGAGGCTTGAGCGGACAGGCTGGGGCAGTCTCCCTGGGTCTGGCGCGAGCCCTGATCCTCATGGATCCCGACCTGCGTCCGCTGCTCAAGCGCAATGGGCTACTGACACGCGACTCCAGAATGGTCGAGCGCAAGAAATACGGCCTGGTAAAAGCCCGGAAGCGATATCAGTTCTCGAAGAGATAAACACTTTAACGACGCACACCGGATGTCCGCAAAATGGCCGGACTACGCGCGAGGTCTTCTCCCGGTGATTCCGGGAGATGTCGAGCGATAGGCAAGACCGGTGGAGGAGAAACCAAAAATGCCAGATGTAACAGTCAAGGACCTCCTTGAATCAGGGGTCCATTTCGGTCATCAGACCCGGCGATGGAACCCCAAGATGAAAAAATTCATATTCACGGCCAAGAACGGCATCTATATCATCGACCTCAACAAAACCCTGCTTTCCATGAACAGGGCTTGTCAGAAGGTAACCGACGTCGTCGAATCCGGCGGCAGCATCCTGTTTGTCGGCACCAAGAAACAGGCCAAAGACGTTATCAAGACACAGGCCCAGAGATGCCATCAGTTCTACATTACTGAGCGTTGGCTTGGTGGTATGCTGACCAATTTTACCACGATAAAGAAGAATATAAAACGCCTGAAGGACATTGAGAAAATGAAGGCAGAGGGCATCCTGGATAAACTCACCAAGAAAGAGGCCAGGAAATTGGAGAAGGAGGCTGCCAGGATGGAAAAATACCTGGTCGGCATCCGAGATATGTATACCCTTCCAGCCCTCTTGTTTGTGATAGATACCAAAAAAGAGCGGATTGCCGTGGCGGAGGCCAATAAGCTCAGAATCCCGACCATTGGGATTCTCGATACCAACTCCGATCCCGACCCAATCGAGTATCCCATAGCCGCAAATGATGATGCCATCAAGTCGATCTCTATTATCACCAAGGCCATAGCCGACGCTGCCGTCGAGGCTCAGGCGAAGGTTAGAGCCGAGGAGCTTGCGGAAGCCGCCTCCGGCCTGGCCGCCGAGCAGCCTTCAGGGGAGGAGCGGTAATGGAGATTTCCCCTCAGATGGTGAAAGAGCTTCGAGAAATGACGGGAGCGGGTATGATGGACTGCAAGAGAGCGCTCGTTCAGGCCGATGGAGATATCCCCAAAGCCATTTCGATACTGAGAGAGCAGGGCCATTCTAAGGCCGCCCAGAAGGCCGCCCGAGTCGCCAGTGAGGGGCTGATATATTCATATATCCATCCCGGTGATAAGCTCGGCGTTCTTGTGGAAGTTAACTGCGAGACCGACTTTGTAGCCCGCACCGACGACTTTAGATCGCTGACCAAAGATATCGCTATGCAGATTGCGGCGGCCAATCCGCTCGTCGTCGAGCGCGGCCAGCTGGACGCCGCCATCATCGAGAAAGAAAGCGAGATATATAAGACTCAGGCGATAAATGAGGGGAAACCCGAAAAGATTCTCGACAAGATAGTGCAGGGCCGCCTGGAAAAATTCTTCCAGGAGGTGGTGCTTCTGGAGCAGCCTTTTATCAAAGATCAGGATATTACTATAAAGGACCTGCTCACCAGTGCCATCGCCAAACTTGGAGAGAATATCGTGGTTAAGAGATTCACCCGGTACAGACTGGGGGAATGATTTGGGCGATCTACCGCAATCGAGAACCACCGACAAAGGGGCGCAGAAAATCAAGTATAGGCGCATTCTGCTGAAGCTTTCCGGCGAGATATTGATGGGCGACAAGTCTCTGGGAGCGCTCGACGGCGCCGTATTGAGTAAGATAGCCGATCAGGTCGCCGAGGTCAACGACCTTGGTGTCGAAATTGGAATCGTCATCGGCGGCGGCAATATTTTCAGAGGCCTGCAGGCGGCGGCCGGTGGCATGGACCGGTTCGGCGCCGACCAGATGGGGATGCTTGCAACGGTAATCAATTCCCTTGCATTTCAGGAATACCTCGAGAAGCGAGGCAAGTTCACGCGCGTCATGACCGCCGTCGCCATGTCGCAGATCGCGGAACCGTTCATAAGGCGGCGTGCCGTTCGCCATCTGGAAAAAGGAAGAATCGTGATTTTCGCCGGAGGGACCGGTAATCCCTATTTTACCACCGATACGGCCGCGGCCCTGCGGGCAAGCGAAATCGACGCCGAAGTGGTGCTCAAAGGAACCAAGGTCGATGGTGTTTACGACAGCGACCCCGCGGCCAACCCCGCCGCGGTCAAATTCGATAAAATCAGTTACCTCGATGTCGTAAATAATGGTTTGAAAGTAATGGATTCCACCGCCATCACCATGTGCATGGAGAATAAGATTCCCATAGTTGTTTTCAACCTAACCAAACGCGATAATCTGAGACGATTGATTCTCGGTGACAAAATCGGCACCTTGGTTATCTGAAAGAGGTTGTCATGCTAAAAGAGACTTATCGTGATGCTGAAAACAGAATGAATAAAACCCTTGAGGCTCTGACTCGAGAACTGACCGGCATCAGAACCGGCAAGGCCACGACAAATATCCTCGATGGCATCAAAGTGGATTATTACGGTACGCCGACACCGCTGAAACAGGTGGCATCGGTGACCGCCCCTGACCCCAAGTTACTTGTCGTTCAGCCGTGGGAGAAAACCCTCATCCCCGAGATCGTCAAGGCCGTCCAGAAAGCCGATCTGGGCCTGAATCCGATTTCCGAGTCCGGGGTCATCAGGCTTCCCATTCCCCCTTTGAACGAGGAGAGGCGCCTGGAAATGGTTAGGCTCGTTAAGAAATTCGGGGAAGACGCCAAGGTTTCTGTCAGGAATATTCGGCGCGACGCCATCGAGGCGCTCAAGAAGGGCCAGAAAGACGGCAAGATTACAGAGGATGAATTTCATCAGGGCCAGAAACATCTGCAAGACCTGACCGACGGCCATGTCAGCAAAATCGACCGGATGATCGAGGCGAAGGATTCCGAGGTGATGGAAGTTTGAGACGCAAGTCCGCCGAGGCGCCGTCCGACCTGAAAAAGGCGGTCGTGTCAAAGCAAAACCTCCCTTCTCACGTGGCCATCATCATGGACGGCAATGGACGCTGGGCGCGAAAACGGGGCCTGCCTCGCACCGCCGGCCACCGCGCCGGCGTCAAAACTGTCAAGAAAATAGTCCGCCTGGCCGGTGACATCGGCCTTAAATACTTGACCCTCTTTACATTCTCCACCGAAAATTGGAAACGGCCCAAGAGCGAGGTCACAGCCTTGATGAAGCTCCTGGGCGAAACGACGAAAAGGGAGCTTTCAGAGCTTCTCGAAAATAATGTCAAACTCATGGCTACTGGCGATATTGAAGACCTTCCAAGAGAACGAAGGGAAATCCTCGTTGACGCGATCAAGCGCACGACAGGAAACACCGGCCTGGTTCTCAACCTGGCATTGAATTATTCCGGCCGTAATGAAATCATACAGGCCGTGAAGAGGATAAGCCGGGACGTGGTTTCCGGAGGACTTAGTCCGGAGCGAATCGATGAGGCTCTAATCTCTTCCTACCTCCAAACCAGCGGCCTTCCCGACCCTGATCTGCTCATCAGAACATCGGGTGAAATGCGCATATCGAATTTTCTTCTCTGGCAGACCGCTTACACCGAGCTCTACGTGACGGATGTCCTCTGGCCGGATTTTTCGGAAAACGACTTCCTCCGAGCCATTCTCGATTTCCAGAGCCGCGAAAGGCGCTTTGGGATGGTATCATCTACATAACGCATCTCCGCGCCATGACTTCCAATTTGACCAAGAGACTCATAGTGGCCGGGTTCGGCATACCCGCGTTGGTCGCCATCGCTTACTTTGGCGGCCTCTGGTTATATTTTTTCTGTATGCTGGTTTCGGTGCTGGCAAGCTGGGAACTGGCGGCCATGCTTCTGACCAAGAAGATACGGGTCGGCAAACGGCTGGCAACGCTTTTGGCCATCGTGCTTGTTTCCATGTTCCAGTTCTCTGAATTCGGTCAGCAAGGCCTGCTTGTAGTGTTCATGCTTTTTCTGCTGGCGGCTGCCTTGAAACTGGTCGAAACAGGTATCGACAATTACACCTCTCGCATGGCAATGGCGATATTGGCGGCCATATATCCCGGCTTTTTCATTTCGTTTTCCATATTGATTCGCAGGGAATACGCGCCCGTCGGCTGGGTATTTCTCCTTTTCGTCTTCGTCAACACCTGGATTGCCGATACTTTCGCCTATGCCTTCGGCCGTTGGCTGGGGAAAAGGAAGTTGGCGCCATCCATATCCCCGAACAAGACCTGGGCAGGATTCATATTCGCGTTTCCCGGAGGATTCATGGCAGCATTTTTGGCCAGACCTTTTCTACATGACGTCGATTTGAGCCTCCTGCTCCTGCTGTCGTCTATCGCCACGCTATTTGGGCAGGCCGGTGATCTGATCGAATCCGCCATCAAGCGCGATTGTGGCGTCAAAGATTCATCAAATCTCATTCCCGGACATGGAGGAGTCCTGGACCGTTTCGATTCGCTCATAATCGCTTTACCCGCCGTGTATTTCACTCTGAAACTTATTCTTTAGAAAACGATGAAAGGCCGTGAAATGACGCTCCCGTGAACTCTCTATGGTCAGCATGGCCGAATACTCATCAAAGCTGCAAATGCCAGACACCCTGAAACCGGCAAGAGGCGGGATTCTCGACTATATCTTTTTCCTGCGCCCTATGCTGCATCCGCCGGTTTGGACGATTGTCATTTTGGGGTATTATCGGAGTCCCTCGCGACCGGAGTCGATCTCGGTTCTCATTTTACTCTTGGCGATTTCGTCGGCAGCGGCTGGATGGGCTTATGTTGTTAACCAGATAACAGACGTCGAGTCGGATCGGATTAATAACAAGCTTTATTTTCTCCCCCGAGGCCTGGTTTCTTTGAAAGCATCCTATATCATGGCTTTTATTCTTTTTTCGTTAACCCTCATCGGGGGCTTTCTTATGAGCAGGACCATCGCTTTGCTTTTTGGGCTGGGGCTGATCTTAGGTTATGCCTATTCCGCCGGGCCGCTCATGGGAAAGAACCGCCCGGTGACCAGCGCCACAATAAACGGCATGGCACACGGGATTCTGCCATTCATGGCAGGGCAAATTGCAGCCGGGGGAGACTGGAAGTCTGCTTTGGCGCTCTCCGTGCCTTATTTCTTTGCTGTTGTGGCAGTGTTTATTGGAACGACTATTCCGGATATTTCAGGCGACTCAAGAATCGGCAAAATCACTCCGGCGGTGGTGATGGGAACAGGGCCTGCGGCCGTAGGTATGACGTTCTCGGTAATTATCTCGATTGTCCTCGGGCTCCTGGCCGGAGACACGCCTCTTGCAATTGCCGCGATTCTTTCCTTGCCTTTTTATATCGTCGCCGTCATAAGACCGAGTGACAGAGCAGCCGTGATTGCTGTCAAGATTTCCGTCCTCTTTCTATCTCTGGCCGCCTGCTGGCGGTTCTGGCCTTACGCCGTAACCCTCATAGTGTTATTGGTTTCGACGCGCGCCTATTATCGCCGGCGTTTCGGGCTCAGCTACCCCAGTATTGCCTAAGTCCCAGATTCTCCATTCCGATAATAAGGTCAGTATGCGGCGTATGTCATTGTACCCCGTGCTGATCGGGATTTCCCTTATCGGATGTACGGGTTCGGTTCGGAAGGCCCCGGCGCCACCGTCGCCGTTGCCCAAGAAGGAGGCCCACGCTCTCGTTTCCGAAGCTTGCAAGCATGTCGGCGAGCCGTACAGATATGGCGGCATGTCGACCCGAGGCTGGGATTGTTCGGGGTTTGTGCGCACGATGTACAAGAGGACTCTAAATATCGATCTGCCGCGAAAATCCCACGACATCTATTTGCAGTCCTTTCCCGTCCCCTGGCAGCGGGGGAGGGCCGGCGACCTCATATTCTTCCGCATTGATTCTAAGAAGCCATCGCACGTGGGCATTTACCTGGGAGGAAACTCCTTCATACATGTCAGCATTTCCGATGGTGTCATCGTTTCCTCGTTATTGGATGATTATTACAGGCAGTATTTCAGCGGCATCCGTCGTTATCCCTCACTCTCCGTAGCGTCGTTACGCTGATATTCCGTTAGCCTTAATAAGTTGAATTTCCCATGGCTTAAACTGTATATTCACCGGTGCCAGTTGGAACGGTCAGTTGCCGACCGCGAAACATCCAGAGGAGGAAATGATGATAGTTACCACCACACCCAGTGTCGAGGGGAAATCAATCAGGGAATACCGTGGAATTGTCACCGGCGAGGCGATAATGGGCGCCAATATCTTTCGCGATTTTTTCGCCTCCGTAACGGATATTGTTGGAGGGCGGTCTGCCGCTTACGAGCGAGAATTGGCCAAGGCCCGGACGGTGGCCATTGACGAGATGAGCCAGAAGGCCAGAGAGCTCGGGGGCGATGCCGTCATCGGGGTCGACCTGGACTACGAAGTCATTCGCGACGGCATGCTGATGGTCAGCGTTTCGGGGACGGCGGTAAAGCTGGGCTGATTCGAGTCCAAGAGCGCAGCAAAATGAATTTCTATCCGTTAGATTCCTGCCCAGCCTGTCTGATCTAATTCCATGTCCGCCGGGTAGAATCTACTGAAAAAAGCGCTGACGTGTGAGGTTTCCCTGATTCTCGAGGTCAGCACTACGGGCTTCCGTTAAATTTCAGCAGCCAGATATCCCCGAAGAAGTCATCTCCCAACGAATATTTTCTGTCCGATCTGAGGAAAACCATCATGCCGTCGTCCGATGAAAAAGTGGTCATGTAATCGACCCATTCACTGTCATTCTCTATTCTGTAAAGCCGGTTTTGCTTAAGGTCGAATACGAGCACCCAGGTTGGCCCGGTACCGTAAGTCGCCGTCAGATATCCGCCCGTATTTGAAAAGCGATCCAGGAAGCACGAGGTGGCGCCGTAGGAGAGCTGGGCAATTGAATCCCCCACCGCCAGGTAGAGCGTATGAACATCATTGGCGGCGCCAGTCAGCGTCTCGTAGGCCATGACGTTGGTGTCCGGGGACCTTATTCCCCAGACAACCCGCTCCAGGCCTGCTGGCGCCTCTGCCGGCCCTTTGAGAGCCCTATCAGATGGATACTCATACTTGGAGGAGAGGGTGTAAAGCTGGCCGCTTTGGATGTTGATTCCATAGGGCCTGATCATCTCTTGCGGAAGAAAATAGGACGTATCGGCCGGGTCCGTCAAAAGCAGCCGTTGATATAAGACTATGGAGTCGCCGGGTGCGAATGCAGGGTATATGCTCCTGCTGTCATCAGTGAGCTTCTTAAGAGACGCGCTCTGACCGACGCCTATCTGGGAATTCCAGAAAAGATCGTCGGAGGTCATTGTCTTTTTTTCCGATGAGCAAGCGAGGATGGCGGACGTGAGAACGATTGTCAGATTTCTCATAGGGCTCTAAAATACGGCTGGCGAAGGTTGTTGTCAATGGAGCGATCCACGCCGGCGATTATTTGCGCTCGAATCGGGGCTGTTATTTTCAGTTGCCACAATTGGGGCTGGCAGTTATAATACTTGGCTAAAAGGGTATTTTGGAGGAACTTAAGGACGACTCAAAAGATTGACAATTATCGGGGGATGGGGAATAATATTGGTGCCCCATCGTATAAATTTCAGGGATGTTATGGATAAGGAAGAGAATGATGACACGGTCGGAAGCAGGCGCAATCAACCTGCGGCGCTCAATTGGATTTACCTGGCGCTTCCCATTACAATTGCAGTTTTGGGAGTGGGCATTCTGACCGGCTTGTTTTTCAGGAGCAACCCCCTTTTTGTAGGAAGCATGAAGTACATTATTGGTGGCGTCTTAAGCCTTTATGGTGTAGCGCGTTGCGTGATAATTTCGAGGAAATTGAAGGGGCCTAAAAAGGCTTGAACATGGATAGAAAGATTTTGACAAATGAGATTAATGTGGTATTTTGTTTTTTTGACAAAACCAGGGGCATCTCTTTTCAGGAGGAAATACGCATTTGAAACCGCTTAAACTGACTCTATTGATGCTGGTGCTGCTTGTCACATCAGTCTGGGCAGGGCCGGGCGACAACTTTCTTAAACAGGCGCAAGATCTCAGGAGCAAAGGCGACTCCCAGGGCGCCTTGAACGCCGCCAATGCCGGCCTGGCCGTCGAACCCGACAACTTCAAGCTTAATGCGCTGGTCGGCGATATCTACTTCAACCAAGCGCGCTACGATAGCTCACTCGCTTATTTCCGCAAAGCCCTCCAGAAAAAGGGGAAAGATCCCGACGCCCTCTATGGGGCGGGGATATCGGCTTTAAATATCAAGTCCTACGATGAAGCGGCGAAGTTCTTCCGAGACGGCGAAAAGACGGGGAAGGCCAAGAGCAAGTTCTACTACGGACTCGGACTTGTGCTGATGGAGCAAGGCGATTACGCCAACGCCGATTTGAATTTCAGAAAAGCTATCGACAAAGATAAGAAAAACCCCCTTTACCATCTGGCTCTGGCCGAAGCCAATTTTGGCTCCAAAACGTACATCATAGCCATCGCGGAATTCAACAAGGCCATCGAGCTCGATTCCAGCATCTACAACCGTGAAGGGGTTCATTACAAGATGGCTCAGGCCCACCTGAACATGCGCAATGTCAACGCTGCTATCGACGAATATAAAGTAAATCTTCAGCTTCACCCAACTGACACGACCGCCTGGATGGAGCTGGCGAGAATCTATCAAATCTCGGGGAATATCCGCGAGGCGATATTTTGTTACGAGAAATTCCTAAACCTGGTACCCAATAACGGGCAGGCCTGGTTCGACGAGGGGAAGCTTTACATGCAGCTGCCGGATCAGGAGAAAGCCGCCAGCTCATTCGAGCGGGCGGTTCAGGTGGGTTCTAACGTTGCGGAATCGTACGGTTATCTGGCCAGGATTTATTCGGATAGAAAGGAATACGAAAGGGCCCTGGACGCCTATAACCGCTACGAGGCCGAGTTCGGGCCGCCGGACAGCGTCCAATACTGGTTCGAGAAGGGCAGAGTGCTCATGAAGGTGGGGGAGAAGAACGCCTCATTTTTCGATTCCGCGCTGATTGCATTCGACAAGGCAATTTCGCTCGATTCGACTTATGCCCCTGCATATGAGTACGCCGGCCTGACTCTTTATTATCAGAAGGACTACACGCGCGCCATCAATTACTTCCGACGGCAGCTCGCCATCGATTCCACCAGCATCAACACTTACCGTAACCTGGCGTTCTCATACCTCAAAACAGAGCAGTATGGCCCCGCGGCCGGCGCTTTCAGAAAAGCCATCGATCTCAAGCCGGACGATGTGCTGATGCGCTCTATGTTGGGGAAAATATATTCATTCAACCAGGATTTCAGCAACGCGGTCGAGCAATACGAGTATATTCTAAATAGCAATCCCGGGCCCAGCGATTCGTTGAAATGCGAGATTTATCCGGAGCTCGGGTATGACTACCTGTCGTTACGTCAATGCCAGAAAGCGGCCACTGTTCTCCTCAAAGCCGAAAGGTGCAGGCCCAATGATATCTCTGTGCTGCTCAACATCGCTGCATCTTATCACGCCTGTAATAGCTTGAAAGAAGCCAACGCTTATTATAAGAAGGTCCTTGATAGAGACCCTAACAATAAACAGGCCAAGAAAGGGTTTCTTGAAACCAAGATCCAGGGACAGGAAGGTTAGAGGAGTTTGGATGGCTAAGGACAGACCTGATAGCGATGAAGTCGTGAAATATCTTGGCTTCGGAGTTCATCCGGGCAAGATCGAGGAGTTCTGGAAATCCGAGGAGGAAAAGAAGCTGTATCTGCAGCGAGTTAAATCCAAGGAAGGGCAGACTTCCGTTCTGGAGCGTGATGCGGCCTTGCTCAACGTCAAGCTGATGAGCGGGGTGGATAAGACCATCGGAATAATCGGCTCCATACTGTTGGTCATTTCGTTTTTCTTGCCGGTCTATTCGTTTGATATTTATGAGCGTCACTTGTCCGGCTCGGCGATATCCTTTTTCGCTAATATGCCATTGGCCGGCGGATACGCATCCTGGGGGGGAGCCGTAATGGTACTGACCCTGGCGGTGTTGGCGCTGATCATATTAAGCTGTCCGGTGGCGGGCGTGCTCAATATCATCGGCCTGACCAACAAGAATAAGGGGGACGAGTATTTCGCGACCTTGAAAAAGTACTCTCGTTTCATATTCGTGCCGATGGCGCTTTACCTGCTTCTCTTCTTGTTGCTTATAATGGGCGCTCCTCAGCCGTTCGGGTCCCTGGGGGTCGGCGCGCTTGGGGAGTCCTTGGATTTCGGCGCCATCTTCAAGATGACGGGTATCGGTTTCTGGTTGAATATCGCCGGCCTGGCGATAGGATTTGCGGAGATGCGGGGCTTATGAGCAGGCGCCCTTCATTTTCGTTGCTTTAGAATGCTGGTTATTAGATATTATGGAAAGTGAACTAAAACAGGTAAGGAGGCAATCAACTTGCGTCAGGTGATCTTCGTAACAATTCTGATTATAGTGGCTTTTGGTGTCGGCTTTGGCATCTGGTACGGCATCTTCAAACCTGCCCCGGACGGCACCTTACTGCACACTATGTATAAAGGGGGCCCGCTCGTTGTTTCGCTGATAGCCCTGCTGGTGATGCTCTTCGGCTTCATCATCGAAAGGTCGATCACTCTTTACCGAGTGGCGGCCGGAAAGGCTTCCGTGCAGTCCTTTTTCAAGAGAGTGGTCAACGCCATTCAAGGAGACGATTTCGAGGGCGCCATAGCGGCTTGCGACAAGCAGAAGGGCACTGTGGCCAACATACTTCGCGCCGGCATCGAGCGCTACAACTCCATCAGGCACGACTCCTCCATCAACGCCGAGAAGAAGATATCAGAAACCCAGAGAGCCATCGAGGAGGCCAACGCCCTCGAGGTGCCGCTCCTGGAGCGTAACCTCATCGCCCTCTCGACGATCGCATCGATCGCCACCATGGTGGGTCTCCTGGGAACCACCATCGGCATGATCAGGGCTTTCGCGGCCACCGGTAGGAAAACCGGCGGCGTCATCAACGCCGAGCAGCTGGCCACCGGCATTTCCGAGGCCCTTGTCAACACCGCCGGCGGCCTGACCAACGCCATCATAGGTATAGTTGCTTACAACTTTTTCGTGAATAAGGTGGACGCTTTCAACTATACCATAGATGAAGCCTCTTACGAGGTGGTTCAGCTTCTGAAGGATAAAGAGGGCAAGTAGCATGGCGAAAAGGGCAAAAAGGAGAGTCGGCATCGCCATCGATATGACCCCGATGGTCGATATTGGCTTCCTCCTTTTGATTTTCTACATGACCACGACCCAGTTCAAGCCGCCCGAGAAACAGTTGGTGACCCTGCCAAGTTCGGAGTCGCAGTACAAGGTGCCGAGTTCGGACATCATCAATATTACGGTCAACAAGCAGGACCAGATATTCTTGGAATATATCACCAATTACTCTCCAGGCAGAGATACCATGATTGACGGTGTCCTGTATAAGCCGGGCGATACCACGACTATAAGGCAGTATGTCGATGTCGAGCCACGAACGTTGAACCAGGAGTTCATTAGAGTTCAGAGCGACTTTCTCAGACGCGGGGTCAGTCCCATGGTGATAGTCAAGGCCGACAGGGATTCCAGGTATGGGACCGTCAAGAAGATCATGGACACGCTCCAGGACATCAAGATAAATCGTTTCTCTTTGATGACGGAGATTGAAGGACGGGAACCAGAAGCGTCGCCCGGCTCGGCCGGTTAAAGGAGAATAGATTATGGCTGGAGTAGATTTAGGCGGGGGAAGGCCCGCCAAGAAAGCCAAGGGAGGCCTCAAGAGGCCCAAGAGACGCATTGGCATTCGCATCGATATGACGCCCATGGTCGATATCGCCTTTCTGCTTTTGATTTTCTATATGGTTACCACCATCTTTTCGGCGCCGCTCTCTATGGAGATTTCGCTTCCGCCGAAACCGGAAGTGGGGCAACCGGATACGACTATTGCAATCGGCGAATCGCATCTCCTTCAGATTCTCGTGGACAAGAACGATTCAGCTTATTACCAGATCGGCAAAGATATGAAGCAGCCCAGCCATGTGAGTTTTGCCGAGCTGGAGCGTATAATAGAACAGAGGAACCGGGAGGACCCGGATAAGCTTGTGATGCTTCTGAAAATAGATCAGAGCGCATCGTACAAGACTATGGTCGATATTATTGACGGAATTCAGGGGGTGGAGAGGGAGATCAATGCCGAGCGGGCGACCATGCGGCAGACCGACCCTTCGATTTCCAATTTTTCCGTCAGATTCAGCTTACAGGATATGACCGCCTGGGACGAGCACGTTCTCGATGTGGTCAAATCAGGGGGGACGGTGGAAGAATGAGTTACAGATCGCTCTTAGCAGACAGCTATGAGATCAAGCGCACCTATCAGAAAAACATGGCCATCGGATTCGGCGTCTCCGGGGCGCTTCATCTCCTGGCCATGGGGTTGGTCGTCTTGATCATCTCTATGCAGGGCAAGAAGATCGAGGCGCCGGAGATTATCATCAAGTCCAAGGCGGATTTGATAGTACCGCCGTCGCTTTCGCAGCAGCAGGCGATAGAGAAAATCAAGACCCAAGAGCGGATGGTGCGTCCATCGGCGGGAGTACCCAAACCGGTGCCCGATGAGGAAGCTCCTCAGGAGGTCGAGATGCAGACTCAGCAGCAGCTGGCCGAACTGGCGCCGGCGATGCCGGTGGAAGACCTCGGGGGCAACATCAATGTCGATGTCGATAAAGTTGTCGAGGAACTGCTGCCCTCGCCCGATGAATTTATCCCGGTCGAGGTGCTGCCCGTGCAGGTGGTCACGGTTCAGCCGAAATACCCCGAGCTGGCAAACCGGGCCAATATCGAAGGCACTGTTTGGGTAAGGGCTCTGGTGGATAAAGAGGGCAAGGTTCGTGACGTCATCATCGTCAAACCCTCGGGGGCCAACGCTGGTTTCGAGGAATCTGCTATCGACGCCGCCAAGCAAACCGTCTGGAAACCGGCAATATCCAACGGACAACCCGTGGCTGTCTGGATAACGTATAAGGTCGAATTCAAGCTCAAATAGCTGCAAATTCGGAGGCTGTGGGGTGACCTCAGCCGACGATCCAAGTTCCAAGTCGTCGGGTCAGGGGAACTGACGACACCCTTAGTAAGGGTAATACGGAATACAGAAGGCGTCCTTTATGAGGGCGCCTCTTGTTTTTGGCAGGGCTTGTCAAGTTTAGATCCAGGGAATATTCGCCGCCTGGAAACGTATCCATTACGGAGCCAAAACAGGGGAGGTGGATATGAATCCCAAATCGCTCTTTTCGGCGGTGTATGATCTCAAACGCTCTTATCGGCAAAACCTGGCCCTGGGATTTGGCATCTCGGGTGTCATGATCCTGGCCGTCATTACAGCGATAGCCATATTTGTCTCCGCGAACGACGAGAGGCTTTTGGTGATCCCCTCACCGTCTCCCAGCGTTACAATCAGGCTTATCCCGCCTGTTCTTTCCTCATCAGAGGACCTGCCAAACCGTGTCAGGACAAATCAGACCGCAAAAAAGCTCTCGGCGGGCGTTCCCATCCCAGTGCCCGACGATGAAGCGCCGTTACAAGTCGATGTCCCCAATCAGCAAGAGCTTTCTATCCTGGCGCCCGATACGCCTATCGATGACCTCGGAGCTAACCTCCTGATTGACAATGAGCGCGTCGCCGGCAGCTTGTTGCCCCCTCCCGATACGTTCATCGCATTCGATGAGCCGCCGGCACAGGTGACTCTCGTGCAACCATCTTACCCCGACCTGGCCAGGAAGGCCGGTGAGAATGGCAAGGTATTCTTGAGGGTCTTCATAGATATCGAAGGTAAGGTCAGAGCGGTTCTGGTGGACAAAACGACCAATCCAGGTATAGGTTTCGAGGAAGCGGCCGTGGATGCGGCCTGGAAAACGACCTGGCGGCCGGCCATCTCCAACGGTTTGCCGGTGGGGGTCTGGGTTTCCTATGCCGTCGAATTTAAGTTGAAGTAAGGAAAAAAGCTGGCCTCGCGAGCTTGATGTTGAGTGCGACGACTTGGAATCTGCTTTTTCCCTTGCTCTATAGGCCCTATCCTGATAGAATTCCCCCATGCGCGTGTTAATCAGTGTCATTTCCGGCTTGTGTTTCATGCTCGCAACTGATTTCGCCGTGGCCGAAAAGGGGTTTTCGATAGAAGGGGGCCTTGTCATTCAGGATCATCCCACGGGGGAGGCCCGGAATAAGCCCTATCGAGGACTCAATGCCGGCCTGGGATACACTGCCATTTTCGGCTATGACTTCACGGAGAAGCTGGGGGTCGAGTTGGGAGTGGCTCATACCGGCCATGATTATCGCTATGCGGTCATAGGGGGGGCTGTCATCGAAGAAACTGCCGATAGAAACGCCTTTTTCCTACGGGCCAGGCTGTTTCCCGTCAAGATAAAGAAGTTTGAGCTTCTGGCGGCGGTAGGCCCCGCATTTTTCGATATCTCGGGCACGAGAGAGAATCAGGGCGAAGGGTTTTCGGAGGATTTTTCGGGCGTCGGCTTCGGCGCCATCTTGGGGGGAAGATACTATATGACGGATGGATTGGCGGTGACCATTTTCGTAAGCGGGAACTCCGTCAAATACACCAGGTATGAGTTGTTAGGCTATAGGTATACGTATCCGGGCGGACTGCCAAGAGGCGATTCGATCGCTTGGGGGCTCACCTTATTTCACAGAATCGGCGCCCCGCACTTTTAGATGAATAACCGCATGGCTTCAGTGTATTCATAATCGTGGTCAGAGTTTGAAACAATTGAATCTCTTTTACGTTAATAGAAATACCTTACAGCGAGGGAAAGATGGGCGAAGAACAAGTACTTAATCAGAACCTGCAGGAGGCGAGTCAAGCCGTTCCCAACAAAAACCTCATTCGCGACATAATCGGCACCATATTCGACCCTGTGAAGACTTACAAGAATGTCCTGGGCATTGGCTATTGGGTGGGTATTCTCATTGTCATTCTGCTGGTGGCGGCGGGGTTGGAACAGATTTATCATTCTCAGGTCATGGCACTGACGATTCAAAAAATGCAGGAAAGAGCCGGGGAAAATGCCGGGGCAATGCAAGGTGCCATGAGTTTTTATCAGAATGAAGCCTTGACCCGTATCGTATTTTTCGGTTCGACTCTAATTGGCCAGATCATAGCGCTTTTGATCGGAACTGTTCTTTACTTCTTCGTAGCCTCGATTTTATTTGGCGGCACAGCCAAGTTTAAGCAGGTTTGGGTGGTTGCATGCTGGGGTTATGTGATAATCCTGGTGCAGATGATCATAAAGACGCCGCTCATCATGGCTAAGCGGAATGTCGAGGCCGGTCTGAATTTCGGGTTGATATTTACCGAGCAGATGGTCGGCTCCAAGCTTCACAGCGCCTTCAGCGCGGTTGACCTGTTTGGAATCTGGCATTTCATAGTCGTCGGCCTGGGGCTCGCGGTCTTGTACAAGTTCACAAATAGAAAAGGAATTGGCATAGCTTTCATAGTCTGGCTGCTGCTTACTGCCGTTAGCGCTACAGTGGCATATCTTACATAGACGAAAATTCGGGAGATTCAAGATGAGATTAAAGTATCCTTACGCGGCCCAAATGCTGCTTGTTGTGATCGTTTCGCTTCTTACCTTCGCCGTGGCCGGGGCCGAGGTCCTGACGCTCGATCAGTGTATCGACACCGCTCTTAAGAACAACTATGGCGTTATTGCCGCCGCGAACAGCTATGACGCTGCCCGGGGTCAGGTCTACACAGCTTGGGGCGATATTCTGCCGACAATCTCGATCTCGGCCGGCGCCAATAGGAACTGGCCTGGTTTTTTCGATGTCTATACATTTCAGCGCCGGACCGACAGCTATTCGGGCGCTCTGACTTTCGGCCAAACTTATGGCGGCCTCGGCCTTAACCACTATGCCAATATCAATAGAAGATATCATGAGAGGGGTTCGTCTTATTATGACCTCTTCTCAGCCAGATCGAATCTGGTGCAGCAGGTCAAGGAGAGCTATTATAGCCTCTTGAAGGCCAAGACGCTTGTGGATGTCGCCGCCGATGCCGTCAAGCGCGGCGAGGAAGGGCTGAGGGTGGCCCAGAGCCGTTTCGACCTCGGCTCAGCCTCCATGTCCGACGTGCTTAAAGCCAGAGTGCAGTACGGCAACGATAAGCTCGATCTGGTGACCCAGACCAACGCCTATAAGAGTGCTCAGGCCAACTTGGCTTTCACCATGGGCCTCGATGTCAATCAGGAAATAGAGGTCGACCAGAACTATCCCGAAAGGGAGTTCAATGTCAGTTTCGATGAAGCCATGACCGAGGCCTTATCGCACAATCCAGACTATCGCAAGGCGCAGTTTGATTATTCCACGGCAAAGGATCTGCAGTTGATCTCATATTCCAATTTGCTGCCGAGCCTTTCGTTGGGCCTGTCGCACCGCACAAATGTCAATCGCTTCGCCGACTTGACGGGGTTCAAGGAAGGTGACGCCAGCTACACTGCCTTCGCTTCCTTGAATTTCAACATCTTCAACGGCTTCAATGACTATGCGGCGCTGAGAGCGGCCCGTAAGAACGTCCAAACCTCGGGCGAGAACCTCAATACCACCCGCAACAATGTTGCTCTTACCTTGCGCCAGGCGTTTCTGGATATAGAGCTGGCCCGCGAGGCCAGGCAATTATCCAACGAGTCAGTGGCAGCGGCCCAGGAGGACCTGAATCTGGTGAAAGAAAAATACAGGCTTGGCGCCGCCACCATACTCGAGGTGCTCGATGCCGAGGTGTCGTTGAAGCAGGCCCAGACGAATCAGGTGCAATCAATTTTTGATTACAACCTGGCTGTTTCCAGGCTGGAGAAGGCTATGGGAAGGTAGTTGTTGGAGGTATAGATGAAGAAGAAATGGTTCATCATAATTGGCGCTGTAGTAGTTCTTGCGGTCTTCGTCGTGCTGGCCTTGAATTCGAGCAGTTCCAAGAAAACCACGGTCACTGTGGAGAAAGCCGGTAAAGGGGAGATCACCTCGATCGTCACTGCGACCGGTAAGGTAAAAGCGCAGTCAGACGTGCAAATTTCCGCCGATGTTATGGGGCGGATCGAAAAGATGCCTGTCAGGGAAGGGGACACCGTCAGAACGGGTCAATTGCTGGTGCAGATAGATTCGCGGTCGCGCGAGATGGACGTGGCTCAGGCTAAAGGCTCTCTACTTTCGGCCAATTCGGCGTTGGAGACGGCCAGTATCAACCTGGAGCGGGAAAAGCAGTTGTTCCAGAAGAATCTTTCGTCTCAGGCTTCTCTTGACCTGGCTCAGAGCAATTACGACCAGGCATATGCCCAGGTGCAGGTGTCGCAGGCCAATCTCGACGGTGCTCAAGATCAACTCGAGAAAACAACCATCAGGGCCCCCATGAGCGGCGTCATCACGAAACTCAATTCGGAAGTCGGTGAAAATGTCGTAATCGGCACTATGAATGCGCCGGGCACTGTCATAATGGTAATCTCGGACTTGTCTGCAATCGAGATCGAGGCCGATGTCGACGAGACCGATGTCGCCTCGGTAAAGCTGGGACAAGATGTAAAGATAGCGCTCGACGCTTTTCCCGATACGACGTTCAAAGGAAAAGTGACGGAGGTGGGAAACTCGGCCAAAGAGTCCAGCCTGGGGATTTCGGATAAAGTGACAAACTTCACCGTCAAGGTCTTGATCCTGGATACCATTCCGGAGATCAAGCCCGGTATGACGGCGTCGGTTGACATCACCACGGCCCGCCGCGAAGACGTCGTCAAGGTTCCCTCGGGCGCCGTAGTCATGAGACCCGAAGGGACTGAAAAGGAGAAGATCGATCCTTCCGGCAAAAAGGGCGCCAAAGCAAGCACCGCGGTCATCGACAGTTCCACACCAGCGGCCGCCGACAGGAAACCGAAGAAAGACGTCGATGGCGTATTCGTGGTTCGCCAGAACAGGGCGGTCTTCGTGCCTGTGAAAACCGGGATTCGAGATCAGCAGTTCGTGGAGATCGCCAGCGGCCTGGCTGAAAGCGACAGCGTGATTACGGGTCCCTACAGGACTCTGCGGACCATTAAGCATGGCGAAGAGGTGAAGCCCGAGAAGTCGAGATTTACTACGGGTGGGGATAGTTCTCGCATCCAAATCGACTGACCGGACTCCAAATCGCTGAACGGAGTAAACAGTTGCTGATTAAAACCAACGATCTCTGGAAAATATACCACGTGGGGGCCGAGGAAATCCAGGCGCTTCGGGGTGTATCGATTCAGATCCAAAAAGGCGAGTACGCGGCCATCATGGGGCCTTCGGGTTCCGGGAAGTCGACTTTGATGAACCTCATCGGCTGCCTGGATACGCCGACACGGGGGGCATACGAGCTCAACGGTAGGCTCGTCTCGAGCATGAATGACGACGAGCTGGCATATATACGCAACAAGGAAATAGGGTTCGTGTTCCAGACCTTTAATCTGCTGCCTCGCGCCACCGCCTTGCACAACGTGGAGCTGCCGCTCATATACAATGGCACCCCTGGCGACATCCGGCGTCAGAAGGCCAGGGAGGCCCTCGTCTTGGTCGATCTCGGCGACCGCATGACGCACCGCCCGAATGAGCTCTCCGGCGGCCAGCGCCAGAGGGTGGCCATCGCCAGGGCCCTGGTTAACAAGCCGTCCCTGATCCTTGCCGACGAGCCGACCGGGAATCTCGATACCAACACCGGTATCGAGATCATGAATCTCCTCTCCAGGCTTCACAAGGAAGGAAATACTATTGTCATCGTGACCCATGAACGCGATATCGCCATATATGCCGACAGGATCATTTACATACGCGACGGCATAGTCGAAAAAGAGGAGAAAGCCGTGGCTGCGAGTTAGAATATGCGTTTTCTCGAAGGCGTCATAATAGCCCTTAGATCCATCGCCGCCAATAAATTGCGGACGGTGTTGACGCTTATAGGCATCATTATCGGCGTCACTACAGTTATAGCCGTGGTTTCCATCATCAATGGCATGAATAACTACGTGGCTTCCAGGATCAACTCGCTCGGCTCCAATACGTTTATTATAAGCAAGGAAGGACTGGTCACGTCGGAGGAAGATTGGTTCAACGCCATGAGGCGAAAGAACATCACCATTGACGATATGCGGGCCATCGAGCGGGGCTGCCTCCTGTGCCAAGACGTCGGCGGCTCCGTGGACACCCAGCGCCGCGTCAAGTTCGGCTCGTCGTACCTTGAAGATGTCTGGGTTTCGGGCACAACTTACAACTTCATGGACGTTTCAGACGTCGATATCGATTACGGCAGGCCTTTGGAAGAGAGCGACGAGCTGCATCGCGCCTCGGTCTGCATTGTCGGTCCCGACATTGTCGAAAACCTCATCAAATTCGGCTCTCCGCTCGGCAAGGATATCAAGGTCGGCAATTACGTATTCCGAATCGTGGGCGTGGGCAAGAAGAGGGGCTCCTTTCTGGGCACCAATCAGGATAATTGGGTGCTCATCCCCCTGACCGCCTACGAGAAGCTTTTCGGGCGTCGCAAAAGCATTACGATCCTCGCCAAGGCGGCGGATGTCAATCTCCTGCAGGAGGCCCAGGACGAGGCGCGCATGATACTGCGCAGCCGCCGAGGACTTTCGTACAGCCAGAAAGACGATTTCGGGATGATGACAGCCGGCTCCTTCATGGAGTTGTACAATAGCTTCACGAGCGTGGCCTGGATGGTGCTCGTGATAATATCCTCGATTTCTCTTCTGGTGGGGGGCATTGTGATCATGAACATCATGCTCGTCTCGGTCACCGAGCGCACGCGCGAGATTGGGATTCGCAAGGCCATCGGCGCTCGCCACCGGGATATTCTGTGGCAGTTTTTGGTGGAAGCGGTCACCCTGGCCATTGCCGGTGGAGTGGTGGGCGTGCTGGGAGGGGTCTTGCTGGCTCTAATCCTGGGCAAGGTGACACCGCTGCCGGCGTCAATCGAGACCTGGGCCGTCTTGAGTGGCCTCGCCGTAGCATCAAGCATCGGAATTGTCTTCGGCCTTTTCCCGGCTCTCAAGGCCGCCAGGCTGGACCCTATCGAAGCCCTGAGGTACGAGTAATGCCTACCCGGCCCACTTATTCTCCTTTATTCGGAACGAGCCCTGTTTCTTCGATAGTTGCCCTGGCCAGTCGGAGTGGATCTTCCCAAACGACGATGGGTACCTTCTTGGGAAAACCACCTTGGCGGCATCATGATCGCTCTTTTTCTTGCCTTTAAGGGAAGACAATGACCATAAACGAAATCAAAGAAAGCATACTGATGGCTTTGGGGACTTTCAAAGCCCACAAGCTGCGCTCGTTCCTGACAGTCCTCGGAGTTCTGATAGGTGTATTTACGATCATAACCGTCGTTTCGGTCATAACGGGCCTCAACAACTCAATGGCGCGGCAGATCGAATCTTTGGGCTCCAATGTCATCTATGTGGCCAAATACAAACCTGGTATTCAAATCGGCGGCGACCGCCCGGCATCGGAAAGGAACAGGAAGGGGATTACCTACGACGATGCCAGGGCTATCCAGCAAGGCTGCCCGGCAATTGTAGCTATTTCTCCCCAGAACTACTATTTCCGGCCGGGGGGGAATATCGCCAAGTACCGCGACCGGGAAATCAGGAACCCCAGCCTATTCGGAACGTTGCCCGACTTCGAAGTGGTCAATAATACATATGTGGCCTCGGGGCGGTTTTTCGACGATGGTGACGTCAAGTCGCGGGCCATGGTGTCGGTGATCGGCTCAGATGTTGCAGAAAAGCTATTTCTTGGCGAAGACCCGCTCAACAAGCAGATTCTTGTCAATGACGACAAATTCACGGTCATCGGAGTCATGCAGAAGAGGGAAACATTGGCTGGCGGGGGAGAGAACCGTTTCGTGGCCATTCCTTACGGGACATTCACTAAAATCCACCCCGAGGAAAAAGAACTCTGGCTGGCCTTGAAAGCCGTATCGCCAGATGCAATGCCGCAGGCGATAGACCAGGTTACGGAGGTCATGCGACGTCAACGCGGTCTGAAATACAATGATCCCGATGATTTCGCCATTTTTACCCAGGAAAATCTCCTGGAAATCTGGAAGAAAATCACCCAGGCCGTCTGGTTCGTGATGATTCTGATATCGTCTATCGGGCTGCTTGTCGGCGGTGTCGGCGTCATGAATATCATGCTGGTTTCGGTCACGGAGCGGACACGGGAGATCGGAATCAGAATGGCTATAGGTGCCAAGCGGCGCGATATACTCTGGCAATTCCTGATCGAAGCTATGGCACTCTCAGGTCTGGGGGGTATACTCGGCATCGTTCTGGGTCTTGCGGGCGGACAGATCATCGCGGCGACAACCCCGCTTCCCGCGGCCATCTCGCTATTCTGGATTGTTCTCGGTTTTTCGTTTTCGGTAGGGGTTGCGCTGATTTTCGGTATATATCCGGCTCTAAGGGCGTCGCGGTTGGATCCCATCGAAGCCCTGAGGTATGAGTGAATCGAAAAGAAACAAATCCGGCTCGGCGAAAGTTATACTCTCAGGGGAGACTAATTCAGCTTGCGAAACCGGGGGTAGTCATCATAAACTTATGACGCGTATGTGGAAGGGCATATTTCTTTTGGCCATCATCTCGTTGGCGCCGAGTCTGGTTCTCAGCCAGGGGAACCCTGCCCTGGTAGATAAGTTGGCGGCAAGGCCGTTCGATCTTGACTACGCGGCGTTCCGCGATTCCGCCACAGGCAATTTGAGCGTTGAAATATTCTACAAGGTTTTTTCTTCGGGTCTGTCCTACCAGAAATGGGGCGACAAATTCAAAGCCGATTATACCGTCGACATCACCGTCAACAAAAAGGGAAAACAAATCACTGGATCGTCCAACGACGGGAGCCTTATTGCCGATGATTACAAGATGTCGAAATCGAAGGACGATTTTGTAATTAATAAGATTGTCTTCTCCCTGGCGCCGGACAATTACCAGCTGGTTGCTCGCTTGAGCGATCCCAACAGCGGGGAGGCGCTTGAGCCGGTCAAGATCGACATGCCGCTCAAGTCTTTGGGGGACGAGATACCCGGTCTTTCGACGCTGGAGTTTGCGAGAGAGGCGAGTTATTCGCAGAGCGACTCCGAATTCATCAAGGGCGGCATGCGCATCATCCCTTCGGTTTCGAGGGTCTACGGGGATGAAGAGCCGAACTTGATTCTATATTACGAGATCTACAACAGGCCCGAATTCGCCGGCGACTATTTTGCCACTTACCAGATTTTGAATAATGACAAAACCGTTTCTTGGGACTCATCGCTCTTCGTTTGCAGCGGCCCCGCGACGCCGCGAATTGAAACGATCAGGGTTGACGATCTCCTGCCGGGGGAATACGATGTTGTCGCAAATATCTCCTCTCCCGGCGGTAAATTGCACCTCAAGACGAGGGATCAATTCAAGATCGGTTGGTCGGTCATGGGCCTCGTCAAGAACGATTTCAAAACGGCGCTGGAACAGCTCAGGTATATTGCGACGCCAGATCAGATGAAGAAGCTGGCCGACGCCCCGGTCGAGGACCGAATCCGCCTCTGGGATGAATACTGGAAATCCAAGGATCCCACGCCCAGCACTCCGGAGAACGAGCTTAAGGACGAGTATTACAAGCGGCTTCGTTATTCCGATATCAATTTCGGCAACTTCGGCCGCAACGGGTGGAAAACTGATATGGGAATGATTTACGTGACCTATGGCCCGCCGGATGAAATCGAGCGGCACCCGTTTGACCTCGATTCCAAGCCTTATCAGATCTGGAATTACTATCATTCCAATGGCCTTCAGAGGATATTTCGTTTCGTCGATGTGTATGGCTACGGCGAGTATGAGCTGATGTATCCTTATGACGGCGACCCCAGAAAGATTCGCTGAATGAAAACCGGACTTTCCATCGGCGCCTTGTTAATGGCCATCGTGAGCGGCGGCTGCGTTCGCGGCGACGATTCCGGGCGCCTGACAATGACTGCCGACTATGCCGTGTTTAGAATTCAGAACGATACTGCCGATGCCTTCGTCGAGATTCACTACAACCTCTACAGACACCAGTTGGAATACCAGCCAGACCAGGACGGCTACATTGCCTATATCGATTTCAGGGTGGCATTGAAGGACCTGGACGGCGTCCTTATCGACACTGTCGGCTGGAGGGCGGGCAATCGTGTCGATAAGCTCTCGGCGCTCGATGATCGCGGCTATCTCATAACCGACATGTTGGCCGATATCATCCCAGTCGGCCGCTACGCGGTTGAAATCACGGCCTCGAACGGCAGCAGCGTCGGGCGGGTGGCGTTCCCCATGAATGTTCCGGCGCTCGCCAGAAACGGACTCGGGCTATCGACCATAGAGTTGGCCTATCAAATCACACCGGATACCGCCGGCCGCTTTGTGAAGAACGGATATCGTGTTATGCCGAATCCGTCGGGGCAGTTCCGTCGTTCCGAGAAGAAAATCAGCTATTATGCTGAGGCTTACGGGCTGGACACCAGCGCCACGGCCGAGAGCTCCTTCACCGTTACATCCGACATCTTGGCGAGCGATGGGAGCGTGGTCGGGACCGCATCGGTGCTCTCATACCGGAAGCCGGGTGAATCGGCTGTGATAGTGGCCGAAGTGCCCGTAGACACCCTCTTGAGTGGCGATTATAATCTTAAAGTGACCCTTCGCGACGGCAATTCCATGGTCTCGACTGCCAGGGATTTTTCGGTAGTTGTCTCGCGCGAAGGCGGCCGGGACATAATCACTCGGGGGATTCTTCGCGATTATCCCGAGGCCACGAATATCGTGACCGACGAGGACGCCCGGAAGTTCCGCAACGAAATAACCTACATCGCTACCCCGAAGGAACTGAAGCTTTTCGATGGCCTTGTTCTTTCCGGAAAGGCCTTGTTTCAAAAGGATTTCTGGTCCAGGCGCGACCCCGATACAACCTCCAGAATCAATGAGTTCATGATCGAGCACTACAGGCGATACGAGTATGTGAATGCCAGTTTCGGCCGGTTCAGGGGTGAGCGGGCCGGATGGAAATCGGATCGCGGACGAGTCTACATGATGTACGGTGAACCGTCAGAAATCGAGCGCTTCCCGTCATCGCTGGAGTCTCGGGCCTGGGAACGGTGGTGGTATCATGGCATGGAAGGGGGAGTCTACTTTATTTTTGTCGATTATGAAACCGCCGACGATTTTATCTTGGTGCATTCAACCAAGAGGGACGAGATCAAGGACTCTAATTGGGAAGACAAGATTAGAGTAAGCACCTATAACCGTTAGTCGACGCCGTTTTGCCATTGGATCCTTTTTCAATACTTCAAAATCCGATTCAGTCCAGGGTTTCCCCGTAATTTCGAGCGGATAATATGCGGAGAAGGGAGCGGTTTTGATGGCCGATAGCGTTCAAAAAGCGCCGACGGAGACCGGTGACAAGAGCCTGGCCGATGCCTTAATTGCCGTGAACTCCGATCTCAGGCTTGAGAGCGCCATAAAAAACGTGCTTTCAGTGCTGTTGTCTCAATTCGCCGCGGAAAACGCCCATGTCATAATCCTCGATTTAAGAAGTTATGATCTCAAGTCTTTTGCTTCTTCGAGAAATATCAACGGTGAAGTCGAGGCAATTCCAATAAAGTGCGCCAGGGGTTATCTCGAGTGGCGCTCTGCCAACATGTGTCCGATCCTGGCCAACGACGTACCCAGCGCACCAGACTTTGAAATGGTTCTCTCATATTGTCCTCAGATCAGGCCACGGAATCTCATCAGTGTGCCTCTTTTTGCCAAGGGCGAGTTCTTCGGGCTCATACAGGCCTTAAACAGCATTAATGCCGACGGTTTCTCCGAGCTTGACTTGGAGAAGCTGACAATGTTGGGCCGGCATGTCGCCCTGACGCTGCGAAACTCGTGGCTTTTTGAAGAGGCAATCCGGGGTTCCAGAGAAGCCAAATCTTTGTACCAGGTGGGGGTTGCTCTCTCGGCCTCGCTGGACCTGGACGAGCTCCTCGACAAGATTCTGGATAGTCTGCAGCGAGTCGTGCAATGCAACACGGCGGTCATCTATCTTGTGGATCCAAAGGATGGTTCCATAAATCAGGTGGTTGGGCGCGGCATCCCCGATACGGAGCGAGACGAACTCCATCTTAAGGTTGGCCAGGGAATAACGGGGCGGGTCGCGGAAACGGGCGTCGGCGTCATTGCGGCCGATGTCTCCAAGCATCCCGATTACATCCCCTTCCGGCCTGAAACGAGGTCGGAGATGGCGGTACCGCTTAAAGCGGGCGATACGATTATCGGGGCTTTCAACATCGAGAGCGACAAGCCCGAAGCTTATACCGAACATGACCTCGAGCTCCTGACTGCATTCGCCAGCCTGGCTGCTATCACCCTGGAGCGGGCTCGTTCGTACAATGAACGGATGACCGCCAGAAGGCTGGCCGACGAATTGGCAATCGCTCGTCGCATACAGATGACTTTCCTGCCATCGCAGGACCCCGTCATAGAGGGATTCGACATCTCCGGCATTAACATTCCTTCCGCCGATGTCGGAGGCGATTACTATGATTTCATCCCCATCGTCGAAAACCAGCTTGGCGTTGCCATCGGGGATGTATCCGGCAAGGGAATACCGGCGTCCCTGATTATGGCGGCTTTCCGGGCCAGCCTCAAAGCGGAAATCAGAAACAATTTCGCCATCAGGGCTATTCTATTCAAGGTCAACAACCTGCTTTACGAGTCCATAGAACGCGACAATTACGTGACAGCCATCTACTGCGTGCTCGATTCCAAGAATCGAGTGCTGACTTTTTCCAACGCCGGCCATAATCCTCCCATTCTGCGCCGCGCTAACGGCAAGGTGGAATATCTAAAGGAAGGTGGCCTGGCTTTAGGCACCTTTCCCGACTCCGCCTATGAGGAACGCCCCATTTCACTGAACAGCGGGGACATTCTGCTATTCTACACCGACGGCGTTACAGAGGCCAAAAATACGAACGACGAAGAGTTTGGGATTGGGCGTCTTTTGTCCGGCCTGGAAGCGTCTAAAGAGCTCAAGGCAAAAGAAATCATCGAATCTATAGTTTCAGAGGCCAAAAACTTTGCTTCAGTGCAGTCAGAGACGGACGATCTGACTTTGATAGTCATAAAAGCGTTATAATTTCTCCCACCTGTTACTAATATACGCATTAGTCCTAAAGCGTAATCTCTTGTAGTTTAGAAAGTTAAGAGGCAATCTCTGAGGTGTAGTGATTTTATAACACTTCCTGGATTTCGGCTTTGATTCTGCTTTTGGAACTCGTTAAATCATAACGTATTAACCTTGACGAAAAGTGGCACGCAAGTTGTTTGTAGCGTTGGCGTAGTTTGCTTCTCTCCCCTCAGTTACTTTGGGTGGGGCCGCCGCGGAACCGGCGGCGGCCCCAATAAAATGGCAGAGAGGGCGACTATACGGGATACAATGGGACCAGGAGTCTCCGGTAATCAGGCTCTGCACTGCACATGCCGGTCTCGCATCTAAAACCGGAAGGAAAAGGCGATCTCAATGGTAAAATTCTCAAGAGAAAGATTGACGACCGAATTCGAGCAGGCCGCCGTAGTGCACCTCGAATATCTTTACGGGCTGGCCAAGGCGCTGACGCACGATTCGGTTTTTTCCGAGGACCTGGTCCAGGAGACGTATCTCAAGGCATACAGCAATTTCGATATGTTCCGCCGGGGGACCAACTGCCTTGCCTGGCTTGTCAGGATTATGACCAACACCTATATCAACCACTACCATAAGAATAAGAGGACGCCGCGGTCCCAGGAGCTCAACAACGATATCATTCGCGAGGAGCCTAAGGGCGAGCCCCGGGCCATCGAGATTGTCGACGTCGACGATGAAAGGCTTCTCGACAATTATGTCAGCGATTACATCAAAAGGGCGATAAACTCGTTGCCGGGCGATTATCGCATCATGGTCATCATGGCCGACCTGCGTGGACTCTCGTACCAGGATATCGCTACCTATTTGGGATGCCCCCTGGGGACGGTGCGCTCCCGGCTTTCGCGCGGACGAACCCTTCTCAAGCGTAAGCTCCGCGATGTCCATCCCGTCAGGATGGCCCATCTGAATTGAGCCATCATTAGACTTATTTGCGCTTCGAAGTGGCCCGGCAGTAGCAAGAGCCGCATTTGCGTTGCCTGGATTGCCACCGCTTTCCCCTCCGGCATCTACTTCGCCCGCCTGCAGGCAGGAGGAAGGACGGAGACGATGAAGATGATGCTGCTGAAGTAGGGTGGGCTCTGCACACTTTCTTCCGGGGTGAATCTCTTTTCCGCAAAAACCCTTGACAATACCCGATAGCCGGAATATTATGAAAAGTTAAGATGGATGGGCCCATAGCTCAGTTGGTTAGAGCAACAGACTCATAATCTGTGGGTCCCAGGTTCGAGCCCTGGTGGGCCCATTTGATAGGGCGACGGTCGTGGGCGATTAGCTCAGCTGGTTAGAGCGTTCGGTTCACATCCGAAAGGTCACTGGTTCGAGTCCAGTATTGCCCACCATTTGATAATATGGGCAGGTGCAAGATTCCGGCAGTCAAACAAATCACCTTTTCGGCTGGTTCCGGTCGGACAGGGCAGGTTATTGGTTCGAGATCTAATGAGAAATCATGCGTCCATCCGGGCGCATTTTTTATTCTTGATATTGGAGGCTAATTTGCAGAAAGACCTTTCATTGCTTTTGGATCTGCAGGAAATCGACGATCAGCTTGGCGAGCTGGAGCGCTCCAAGATATATCTTCCCGAGATGATTCAGAATCTCGAGCGCGAGGTAGATGATATTGGCCAGGAGGTGCTCGGCCACGAGAAAACGCTCGAGGAATGCCAGCGCGAGCAGCGCCTCCTCGAGTTGGAAATCGAAACTGATAAAACGGAACTCGACAAGTTCCAAAAGCAGATGCGGGTCATAAAGACCAACAGGGAGTACGATGCCTTGACGGCGGAAATCGACGCCAAGAAGCAGGGTATCTCCGACAAAGAAGAGCGCATTCTGGCTCTCATGGCCGCCGGCGACGAAGCAAAAGACAAACTCGTCGAGCTTCGCGAACGACTCAAGGAAGTCAAATCCAGAAACGGGGAACAGCTCCATATGCTTCGTTCCCAGGAGTCGACCCTGCAAGCCAAGATCGACGACAAGATTCAGAAACGGACGATTCTGGTGAAGGACATCAACAAGCAGGTTGTCGGCATCTATGAAAGAGTCCGGCGGGGTAAGGGGGGCATGGCAGTCGTCACCATCCGCAAAAGGGCTTGCAGCGGATGCTTCAAGCAGATACCCCCGCAAAGAATTCAGGAAATCAGGCGTGGCGACCGCATTTTCGCCTGCGATAACTGTGGCAGGATTCTGACCTGGTCCGACGAGGAGAGCGGTTAGCCATTACGAATGACGAAGGACTCCCGTGGAGCCGAGATGGTTTCCGCAGAGCAGGTCTTTTTATATTTCGGGGGAAAGCGTAGATGAAGAATTTTAACGAAGCATTGACATTCGACGACATATTGCTGGTGCCTGCGAAATCATTCGTGCTTCCGGGCCAGATAAGTGTCACCACCAGGCTGACCAGGAATATCGCGCTCAACATCCCTCTGCTATCGGCGGCCATGGATACGGTGACCGAATCGGCCATGGCAATCGCGCTGGCACGCCAGGGTGGCATCGGCATCATTCACAAGAATCTCGCGATTGATGAGCAGGCCGCTGAAGTCGACAAGGTCAAGCGCTCGGAAGCAGGTATGATTGTCGACCCGATCACGCTGCCGCCCGAGGCTCTGATCGGCCAGGCCTGGGAGACGATGAAGAAATTCTCGATCTCGGGGATACCCATAACTCGTAATGGTAAGCTGGTGGGAATTCTCACGAATAGAGACTTGAGGTTTCATGAGAATCCGTCAGTTCCTATAGAGCAAGTAATGACGAAGGAGAATCTCATAACGGTATCGGAGGGGACCGATCTTGACCAGGCGAAGGAGCTCCTGCACAAGCACCGGATCGAGAAGCTTCTCATCGTTGACTCCGACGGAAATCTGAAGGGGATGATTACCGTCAAAGACATCCTCAAGCGCATCCAGTATCCGAATTCCTGCAAAGACAAGCGGGGACGGCTGCGAGTGGGAGCCGCGCTCGGCGTGACATCCGATATGATCCCCAGGGCAGAAGCCCTGCTGGCGGCGGGCGTCGATGTGATTGCTGTCGATTCCTCTCACGGCCATTCCGAAGGCGTTCTCAAGGCGGTGGAGAGTCTCCGAAGCAAGTTCCCCGATGCCGAGATTATTGGGGGCAACGTGGGCACGGCCGAGGGGGCCGCCGATCTTATCAAGGCCGGCGTTTCCGCTGTTAAAGTGGGAGTCGGGCCAGGTTCCATTTGCACCACCCGCGTCGTCACCGGAGCCGGCATACCGCAGGTGACCGCTATCATGGAGTCTGCCGCGGCCTGTGCGAAAGACGATATTCCGCTCATCGCCGACGGCGGTATCAAGTATTCCGGGGATATCACCAAGGCGCTGGCGGTAGGCGCCGACTCGGTCATGATAGGTTCGCTGTTCGCGGGCACCGAGGAGTCTCCCGGGGAGACCATCCTCTTCGAGGGGCGGTCCTATAAAGTGTATCAGGGGATGGGCTCGATCGAATCGATGAGGAAGGGAAGCGCCGACCGATATTTCCAACAGACCGAATCAAGCAAGATGGTGCCTGAGGGGATTGTGGGGCGTGTCCCGTTCAAGGGTGCGCTGGCGGATTCGGTATTCCAGCTTATAGGGGGCTTGAGGGCCGGCATGGGAATTTGCGGCGCCAAAGATATCCCCACGCTGAAGAAAACCGCCGGCTTCCTAAAGATAACCAACGCCGGCCTGCGAGAGAGCCATCCTCACGACATCAAGATATTGAAAGAAGCTCCCAACTATAGAACATTGGATTAAACAAACCGCTCATCATTCCGCAGGACATTTATTTTTCCATGAGAACAACCACAAAAAATCAGCTTGACAGCGCCATTTTGCAGACGTATCTTTGATATTGAATATCAAAGTCGGGGATAAGGCGGGCTTCATAAGAACAGGGAAACGAAGAGGAAGCACTAAGATAGATGAGAGGACGATATGAGGCGAGAACAGGAAGTCCTGACAGGTTTTCTGAGGCAAAAGGGGCTGAAGCAGACCGGACAGCGTGAAAAAATCCTCGACGCATTCCTTTCCAACCCGAAGCACGTTTCGGCGGACGAACTCCATGCCATCATCAGGAAAGCCGATCCCAGAATAGGTTTTTCGACCGTCTACAGGACGTTGCGCCTTTTGACCGAGGCGGGGCTTGCCACGGAGGTCAATTTCGGTGATGGCCGGGCGCGTTTCGAAAGGGCCTTTGATAAGGACCGGCACGGACACCTTATCTGCACCGGTTGTGGCAGGACCGAGGAGTTTGCTGTGGCCGCTATTGAGAAGTCAATAAAACAGGTGTCATCGAATATGGGGTTCAAACCCCTGGGGCATCGGCTTGAGGTCTACGGGCTCTGCAAACGTTGCCAATGAGGATTAATTCTTCATTTCGCTGCAACGGAGATGACTACCATTATTCGGTTTTTACCTTCGCTGCAACTTTGAATCCGGACTGAAATGGGATGGACAGGCAAGTGCAAATAGGATCCGCGCCTGTCATCCTTGTCGGAAATCCCAACGTCGGCAAATCGGCCCTTTTCGGCGCCCTCTCGGGGCGTTACGCGGAAGTGTCCAACTATCCCGGGACAACGGTAGATTACACTTGTGGCTGGGTCAAAATCGGCAGCGCCAGGTGCCAGATTTACGATTCGCCGGGGGCTGACACGCTGTCGCCGGTGTCGGACGATGAGATAGTTACGCGCGACCTGCTTCTCGAACATCCCGATTCTCCCGTGATCTGCGTCATCGATTCCAAGAATCTCCAACGGGGGATGGTGCTTCTTTCGCAATTGGCGGAGTTTGGACGCAGAGTGGTTGTGGCCCTGAACATGGCGGATGAAGCCAGGGCGGCCGGGATTCATATTGACGTTCCCAGGCTTTCTCAACTCCTATGTGTTCCCATGGTGCAAACTGTTGCCACCGAGCGATCCGGAATCGAAGAACTCAAGAAAGCCATCGAATCCGCCGCCGTCCCCAAGATTGATCTCGTCTTCGGCACCTTAATCGAAAATTGCATCTCGAGAATAGACCAGGCTCTCGGGGCGGGCCAGGTTGTATCTAGAGGGGTGTTACTCAGTTACCTCGGCGGGGACAACGGTTTTCCGGTGCGTTTCAAGGATCGCCTTCCCCAGGGCACTCTGCACACAATCAGAGATTTGAAGGACCAGGCACAGCAGGCGATGGCCGAGCCGCTGGGATTTGCAATCGCGAGGACCAGGAATGACGAAGTTCAAAAATCACTGAGAGGAGTCGTCGAACATCGCGGCTCTATGGCCGGCAGGGCCCTCAGATCTCTGGGTGCGCTCTCGCATCATCCGGTCTATGGGATACCCATTCTCTTGGCCGTGGTGGCAGGGCTGTATTATTTCGTGGGGGTATTCGGGGCGCAGACTCTGGTGGGTCTGCTCGAAGATCGGGTATTTGGATCATTTCTGAATCCGTTCTTCATAAGAATCTTTTCCTATCTGCCGGTCGCTTTCGTTCGCGAATTATTTGTGGGCCAATACGGCGTTATTACCATGGCGCTGACTTACGCCCTGGCCCTGATTTTCCCGATAGTCACGACCTTCTTTCTGGCTTTCGGCGTCTTGGAGGATTCCGGGTATCTGCCTCGGCTGGCGTTCATCGTCGACAGGATATTCAAAAAAATCGGCCTCAACGGGCGAGCGGTTCTTCCGATGGTGCTGGGACTGGGGTGCGACACTATGGCCGTCCTGACCACCAGGATACTTTCTACGCGCAAGGAGAAGGTCCTTGTCACCTTTCTCCTGGCCCTGGCGGTCCCCTGTTCGGCCCAGTTAGGGGTGACCCTGGGAATCCTGGGGGCGATATCGGCTCTGGCTCTGGTCATCTGGCTCTTTGTGGTGCTGGGGGTGATGTTCCTCGTCGGCTATATTTCGTCGAAGATCATCCCGGGCCGTGCCTCGGATTTCATCCTCGAGATACCTCCTCTACGCCTGCCTCGTTTAAGCAACGTGGTTGTCAAGACGCTGATGCGACTCGAATGGTATCTCAAGGAGGCGGTGCCGCTGTTCATACTGGGCACGTTGATATTGTTCGTTCTTGACAAAGCGGGAGCGCTGCTTGTCATTCAGAATCTCTTTAGTCCGATTGTAGTAAGCTTTTTGGGGTTACCGGCAAAGTCGTCGGAGGCGTTCATTCTGGGGTTTCTGAGGCGCGATTATGGGGCCGCCGGATTCAAGGGGCTTTTCGATCAAGGTCTTCTCGATCCTGTAAATGCCCTGGTGGCAATGACCACGATAACGCTCTTCGTCCCCTGCATCGCCAATTTCTTCATGATGATCAAAGAGCGCGGCCTGAAAACGGCGTTGGGCATGGTGTTGTTCATTGTACCGTTCGCCATAACTGTCGGCGGCCTGCTGAATTTCATATTGAGGGGGACCGGGATATGGCAGTAAAATGTCCCTTGTGCGGGTACAAGTTCGACACAGGGGACGCCAAAGGGTTGTGCGCGCACTGTCCCATGGGGGCTGACTGCAATAAGGTCTGCTGTCCCAATTGCGGATATTCCTGGCTTGAGTCAACCACGATAGTCGGCGGTTTGCTCGACTTGGCGAAACGGAGGCTACGGTTTGGAAGATCATAGGGATCATGGTCTGGAGGAACTTCTGGAACTTCTCTACAAATCCAGGGAAGACGGGCGCCTGCCGATAGACCCCGGAGAGCTTCCTCTGGCTGCGCCACCGTCAAACCGCGACCTTGATTGCTACATTGATCGAGGCTTGATCTCTTTTCACAACGGCAGCATCGATTTGACACCAGCCGGGCATTCGGCCGCGGAATTACTGGTCAGGCGCCACAGATTGGCCGAAAGACTGTTCTCGGAGATCCTCGAATTGAACGAGACTGCCCTGGATTCAAGTAGCTGTTCCTTTGAACACGTGCTTGATCCGGCGGTGACAGAATCGGTTTGCACCATCCTGGGGCATCCGCCGACCTGCCCGCACGGCAAGCGCATTCCTCCCGGCAATTGCTGCAGGGAGTCGCGGAGGGAGGTGGCGCCGATTGTCATGCCTTTGAATGAAATGCCGATAGGCTCCTGGGCCAGGATCGTCTTTATAACGACCCCATTTCATCAGAGATTGAGCCGTCTCATCAACCTCGGCGTCGTCCCCGGGGGTAAATTGTATCTGCACCAGAAACGGCCGTCGTATCTTCTCAGGCTGGGCTCGACCGAGGTGGCGATTGACGAGCAGATTGCCGGTGAAATATATGTCCGCAGAATAGATTCGCCTCACAACTCTTGACGATTACCCATCGATACTTCTCAAGGTCCATTCAGTGACTAATTCTCCATTCTCTCAGGCTCGAATTCGAGGCTGATTTTGGGCCGAGGCTCCTTGAGCTTCAGCGATATGGCCAGGGAGATCGTGATTGTCACGGTGACAACAAGGAAAAGAATTCTCGATGAGAACACCTGGCTTAGAAAACCTCCTAAGGCTGAGAAAAAAACCGTGGGGGCGATCATCGTATGCATCAGGCCGATTGGCAATAGGCGACCCTTCTCGGGAAGAATCTCGAGAAGATAATTAAGATACCCCATACCGATACCTGATTCCGCGGAGCCCAGTATGAAGAATACGACGGCGAAGAGCATGGGGCTGATCGGCCAGAACGATACCCCCAGCGCTATAAGCGGCGGCAGGACGCTGGCGCAGGCGGCCAGAATGATCACCTTTCTGTTCGAAATCGAATTCGACATCCAGGCCCAGAGAGCGTTGGACGACAGGTATCCCAGCATCTGAGCCGTCAGGTAAACTCCGGCGATCCACTCCGGCGCCCCCAGCCTGTTGATTGCGAATACGATATAAAAGGGTGACGAGAGAAAGTAAGTGTTGACGCAGGCTCTCGATAGAAAGAGCCGCCGGAAATTGGGCTCACGCTTGAAGATCGCCAGGGCCGTTCGTAGCTGCTCTTGCGGCGGCGCCTTGAGGACACTTTCCCTCGCTGGCGGCTCCTTTACCAGGCCGAATGTCAACAAACCGAAAAGCATCAAGACCCAGGCCGAAACATAAAGAAAACCGAAATTGTGCGGGAATGGGAAAGAGGAGATGATCCCTTTGGCAAAGAGCCCTCCTATAGCCGCCAGGCCACCGCCGATAAACATTCTTAATCCGAAATAACTGCCCCTCTTTTCCACCGGAATTGTCTTGCCCACGATCTCGGTGAAAGCTACTCCTGCAAAACCCGCCGCCAGGGAGAGGAGCGTGAAGCTGATCCCGAAGGACAGAAGGACTGTGCCAGGGCTATCGCTGAAATAGAAGACGCCGCCTATCGCCGCGCCGAAGAGAACCAGCCTCGCCACGGACAGCCTGTTGTAGAAATCGAGGACTATTGGTCTATGGACTATGAATATTGCGGCAAAAAGCTGCGGAAAAAACCAGCCGAAGCTCTCCAGCGTGGAGAAAAGCCCAATTAACACTCTTGAATCCGTCAGCTGTGATATGAATACCGGCAAGATCGTGGAGCCCGAAAGAAACGCCAGGGCGGCATTGAAAAGGGCCCCGTTTAGAACGCCGAGCCGGAAATTACGTCTGAAATATCTGCCATCGACCGCCATCGCAGCGATATAATATGCTCTGGGGCATAAAGTTGCAAGGGGACATCCGATCTCGATGAGAGAAGCGAGCTTGAATTAACGTCTGCCTTATGCTATTATTACATTCTATGAATGTCAGAATGTCATTTGGGCATCCTGCGCCAGGCGCTTTTTCAAAGTTCTTTTTCTTTATCTGTCTGTCTTTAGGAGCGATATTCTCGCGCAGCTTTCCGTTCATTCTGGGCTTGGCGGCGTTAAGCTTGATTGCAGGCATTATATTCATCGGATCAGTTAGAAAGCTTCTTGTTGTTCTGCTATGTTCATTGCCACTGGCTATTATCATCTTCCTGCTGCATTTGTTTTCACATGGCGGCAAAGCGATTTTCGCTTTTCTGTTTTTGAGGGCAACTATGGAGGGCGCCGGTCTCGGCCTGCTCTACGGTATGAAGCTTGTGGTCTTCGCAGCCAGCGGATTCTCGGTCTTGACGGCGATTGACCCTTTTGACTTGATAGCTCCTTTCGAGAGAATAGCCCGAAAGTCAGGGCCTCTGGCAGGGCCGCTGTCGTCGGCCGTACTGGCGTTTTTCATCGCTATTCGATTTCTTCCTGACTTCGTGTCGCGGGCAAGATTGACTGTGTTGGCGTTCAAAAGCCGCGGCCTCGGTTTTGAGGGTGGTCTCTCCCGGAGAGCCAGGGCCGCGATGATTTTCTTGCCGCCTCTTTTCGCCGGGGCCATCAAGAGGGCTGAGCTGGCGGGCATGGCGCTCGACCTGAAAGGATATGCTACGCGATATTCACGGGCTGTTCTTGCGCCACCCGGGATCTACCCCGGCAGCGTCCTTTTGACTGTCATCTCGTTCCTGGTTCTCGTCGGAGGATTTCAAACCAGGTGACGCCGGCGAGAGATATTATAGATTCGGTGCGGCCCGCGAAGGAAAAGCCGAGGAATATTTTGCTTAAACTCGAGTACTTTGGAAGCGATTTCGCGGGATGGCAGTTTCAAGACAACGCCAGAACCGTGCAGGGGGTGTTGAAAGCCGCTCTGGAGCAGTTCCTGCAACACAAGGTGAGACTTATCGGTTCGGGGCGCACCGACGCCGGCGTGCATGCCCTGGCGCAGTACGCAAATTTCAAGAGCGGAACAATGCTAACTCCGGACGAAATATTGTATCGACTGAATCGCATGTTACCTGATGACGTCGTGGTCCTCGCATGTCGCGAGGCGGGCCCGGAATTCGACGCTCGCCGCAGTGCCGTCAGGAGGAGCTACCGTTACCTGATAACGGAGCGCATTTCGGCCATCAACAGGCGTTATTCCTGGGTCCTGGGTCACCGCCTTGACATTAAAGAGCTGGGAAAGATGGCGGCGATGATTTCCAGGGGGCGTCGATTCGACAATTTCTGCAAGGCGAAATCGAAAAAGGAAAGCAATGAATGCTTCATCTACAGCGCCGGGTGGTCGCGCTCCGGGGGCTTTTTGAGATTCGAGATTGCGGCCAATCGTTTCCTGCATAACATGGTGCGGCTCCTGGTGGGCACAATGGTGGCCGTCTCGAACGGCAGAATGACAATCGAACATTTCCACGATTTGATTCATATGAAAATTGATGAGAAGTCGAAATATATCGCGCCCGCCTGCGGCCTGTTCTTGGCCTCGGTCGAGTACGAAAGGGGAGTACTATGAAATTATTTCTCGACACCGGAAGCATAGACGAAATAAGAGAAGCCAATGAACTTGGCGTTCTCGATGGGGTGACGACCAATCCGTCGCTCCTGGCCAAAGAAAAGAGAGCCTATCGCGAGATTCTCAAAGAAATCTGCGGTATTGTCAAAGGGCCTGTTTCCGCCGAGGTGACAGCCACCGATACCGACGGCATGGTCAACGAGGGGCGCGAGCATGCCAAGATAGCCGCAAACATCGTCGTCAAGGTTCCCATAGTTAAGGCCGGGGTTCCCGCCATAAAGCGGCTCTCGGCCGAGGGAATCAAGGTCAATGTCACCCTCTGTTTTTCACCGTCCCAGGCGCTGATTGCGGCCAAGGCCGGCGCCGCTTTCATTTCGCCATTCATCGGGCGTGTCGATGACATTTCCCAGGAGGGGATGAATTTGATAGATGACATAGTGACTATTTATCGCAACTACGGTTTCAAAACGGAAGTCCTGGTGGCGTCGGCGCGGCATCCGATGCATGTGGTCCAGGCGGCGCTGATAGGGGCTGATATTTGCACTATGCCCTTTGCGGTTTGGGACAAGCTCTTGAATCATCCTTTGACCGATATCGGCCTCAAGAATTTTCTGGCCGATTGGGAGAAGGCCAGGAAATAATGATCGCCCGTTACACGTTGCCGGAAATGGCCGACTTGTGGTCGGAGGAAAACAAGTTCCGAACCTGGCTCAAAGTGGAACTCGCCGTATGTCAGGTCAAGGCCGAAATGGGCCAAATACCAAAGGACTCCCTGGCCAATATCGAGAAGCGAGCGTCCTTCGACCCTAAGAGAATCGCGGCCATCGAAGCGGTGGTGGACCATGACGTTATTGCGTTCCTCACCAACGTGGCCGAGCACGTCGGACCGGATTCCAAATACATCCACGTCGGCCTGACCTCATCGGATGTCCTCGACACTTCGCTGGCATATCTGATGAAGGCTGCGGGAGGGCTTATTCGCAAGAAGCTCAAGTCGATTTCCGCCGTTCTCCTCGAAATGATCCCAAAGTACAAGGGCACGCTCTGTATCGGCCGTACTCACGGGGTACACGCCGAGCCGACCGTCTTCGGGCTTAAATTGGCGCTATGGTACACCGAAATTAGGCGGGATCTAAAGCGGCTTGACGCGGCAGTCAAGGATGTGGCGGTGGCGAAGCTTTCGGGAGCGGTCGGTAATTTCGCCCATATCGAGCCGGAGGTGGAACGGCAGGTTTGCAGGAAATTGGGGTTGGGAGCAGCTGAGGTTTCGACCCAGGTGGTTCAAAGAGACAGGCATGCCTATTTCCTGTCTGTCCTGGCCGTCATCGGAGGCACGATTGAGAAAATCGCAACCGAGATTCGAAACCTCCAGAGAACTGAGATTGGCGAGCTCCAGGAGGGGTTCTCCAGAGGACAGAAGGGCTCTTCCGCCATGCCGCACAAGAGAAATCCGATCACCTGCGAACGTTTGGCTGGCTTATCGAGAGTGCTCCGCGCCCACGCCGCGGCAGCTATGGAAAACATGGCTCTCTGGCACGAGCGCGACATAACGCACTCATCGGTGGAGAGAATAATCATTCCCGATTCCACGATTCTCCTTCATTATATGCTCGAGAAACTCCGGGCCGTTCTATCCAACCTGGTTGTGGACGAGGACAGGATGCGCCGAAACTTGGAAATTACCCGTGGGCTGATCTTTTCCCAGAGGGTCCTGTTGGCCTTGACGGAACGGATGAGGAGCAGGGAAGAGGCCTATGCAGTCGTTCAGGCCCTGGCCATGAAGAGCTGGAAAGAGGAGCTCGATTTCCGCGAGCTTGTCAAGAGCTCAGCGGAGGTCAGAAGGCATCTCAAGGCGAAAGAAATTGACACCCTTTTTGATTTATCCTACTATACAAAGAGGGTAAACGAAGTGATTAGAAGGGCGATGTCCAAATGACCAAGGAGGGCCTATATTTTACTCTGCCTTTTCTTATTCTGGCGGCGGCGCTCTTCTATCTTTTTCATCGAACCATGTCGGTAGCGCTGCTGTACGCTTGCATAGCCTTGTTCTACCTGGGGCTCCTCATCGCGCTTTTCTTTCGAGACCCGGAGCGGAAAGTTCCCAGAGGGGAGAAGCTGATTTTGGCCCCTGCCGATGGCAAGATCATCAGGCTCGAAAACGAGGATGATGGCATCAGCCTTTCGATTTTTCTGTCGATTTATAATGTGCATGTCAACCGCTCGCCCATTCAAGGCAGAATACGTTCCCTCGAGTTCAGGCCGGGGAGATTTCGCCCCGCTTTTCGGCCCGAGGCGAGGCATCAGAACCAGCGCAATGAGATTGAAATCGAGGCTGATCGGGTCATGGTGAAAATGAATCAGGTCTCCGGTGCCATTGCCAGGCGGGCCATATGTTATAAAAAGCCCGGGGACCATGTCGATGCCGGCGAGAGGATAGGGCTGATCCGTTTCGGGAGCAGGGTGGACCTGCTGTTGCCGCAGGGCTGCGCAATCGATGTTATCCCGGGCCAAAGAATTTTGGCGGGCGAGACGATAATTGGGCGCTTACCATGAGGGACTTCAAGGGCATAATACCGGGTATGTTCACCGTCGGGAATCTCGCCTGCGGATTCGGTTCTATTATCGTCTCCAGCCGCGCCAGTATTTCATCGAGCTATGCCACCAACCTTTTCGAGGCTGTCTGGCTGATAATTCTGGCCTCGTTCTTCGATTTCCTCGACGGGCTTGTGGCCAGGTTTTCAAGGACTTACTCCAGGATCGGAGTAGAGCTCGATTCCCTGACCGATATAGTCTCGTTCGGCGTGGCTCCGGCGGTGCTGCTGGTCAGTTTTTCTCTCATAAGGCACGGCAACTGGGCCTGGATCTTGGCATTTGTATACCTCATGGCCGGCGCCTATCGTCTGGCCCGGTTCAACCTTTCGGCTACATTAGAGAAGAAAGCCAATTTTCTGGGTCTGCCGATACCCTCGGCGGCCATCGTGATCGTCTCGTACATTTTATTTTCCTATGAGGTTTGGGGAGAGATCATGATGGAGAAATTTTTCATAATTCTGATACTGGTGACGTCGGCCCTGATGGTCTCGACCGTGGAATTCGAAGCGATGCCAAAATTCGATTTTTCCAAATTCAGGAACAGAATCAAAGTATTGATTATATTTGCGGGGGCCATCGCGATAATGATAAATGCGTCACTCGTCATTTTCCCTCTGGCGTCGATTTATATACTCTACGGGGTTGTCCGGCTGATGATAACGTTGTTTGTGGGAGACAAGGCGGCTGCACGTCAGAGCGCCGGGCTCGCCAAGACTCAGGGGGAGAAGAGTGGTTAGATGGAGCCGTAAATGAGATTTGTGGCTAACGTCAGGGTTCTGCTTAAAGATGGCGTTCTGGATCCTCAGGGCGAAACGATTACACGGGCCTTGCGGGACCTGGGATTCGGCTCGGTGACGAAAACTTCGACTGGGAAGTTGTTCAAACTGGAAATCGACTCGAACACCGAGGCTGACGCCAAGAAGATTGCATCAGAAGCGGCAACGAGGCTTCTCGCTAACCCGGTTATAGAACGTTATGAAATCGAGGTGGCTCGGTGAAAGCAGGGGTCATCGTCTTCCCCGGATCGAATTGCGACCGTGACGCTTACAGGGCGTTCAAGCTCGTTGGCGGCGGACAGGTGGTCTACCTATGGCACGGTTCGCGCGACTTGGAGGGCTGCGATATAGTAGTTCTTCCTGGCGGCTTTTCGTATGGCGATTATCTTCGAGCCGGCGCCATCGCTCGCTTTTCGCCGATTATGAAGAAAGTGACGGAATTTGCCCGAGGTGGTGGAGTCGTATTCGGAATCTGCAACGGGTTCCAAATTCTTACCGAATCCGGGCTTCTTCCCGGAGCTTTGCTCCGAAATTCCGGCCTTCGGTTTGTGTGCAGAGAGGTAAATTTAAGGGTGGAAAATGACAGGAGTCTTCTGACAGCCGGCCTGGCAACAGGATCCTTGTTGAAAATGCCCGTGGCCCATGGCGAAGGCGGCTATTTCGCCGACCCGGCGACGCTGGCCGCGGTTGAATCAAAGGAGCAGGTCGTGCTCCGATATTCGAATGAGGCTGGAGTGATCACTTCCGAGGCCAATCCCAACGGGTCCCTAAACAACATTGCAGGCATAGTCAGCGATGGCGGCAACGTGTTCGGAATGATGCCGCATCCTGAAAGGGCCTGCGAGCAGGTTCTGGGATCGGCGGGTGGTTTGAAGTTATTAGTGTCGTTGTGCGAAAATATTGCTGGAGGTGTAGTTGCGCGACAGGGAGATTAAGTTCATAGTATTTTCGCTCCTTTTTGCCGCTATCATGGGGGGGTTTATTGGGCAGCTGATCGGAGAGTATCTTCCGGACGGGGCTGTCAAGACTCTGTTCGTGAACAGCCTCGATATCGGGATCGGCCAACGGGGATTGACTGTAAATGAAGTCCAGGAGCCGATTTACATAAACCTCTTCAGCATTTCGCTGGCCTTTGGGCTGCTCATAAAGATAAATTTTGTTTCGCTATTACTTATCATATTGGTTATAATATATTTTAAATGGTGGTATTTATAGAAGCGAGGTGTCAAATGAATGATTTGATCTTATTATCGATGCCAGGCGGAACCGAGCTAATATTATTATTCTTGATCGTCTTGCTGCTTTTCGGCGCCAGGCGCATTCCCGAGGTGGCCCAGAACATTGGAAAAGGGATCAGAGAATTCAAGAAATCTATGCGCGAGGTGCAATCCGAGATTGACTCGTCTGACCAATCCAAAACGAAGATTGAAAAACCAAGGCAAGAAAACAAGGGGCAGTTGGAAAATAAGAATGAGTAGGCCGGTCTTCACCAGGCAGGACATCGATAGGATTGGAGCATGCCTGGGTAAACCCGAGGTCTCCGACAACAAAGACCATTATAGGATGAAACTGGTCAACCGATCGGAGAAGAGGCAGCTCTCTCTCGAGATATATCCCGAAGTTTCGCTGGGTGAGACCGCCAAAGGGGCATTGATTGTTGTCTATACCCAGAACTGTCATCTCCAGCTTCACGATTGCTCGGGATACGTCATCTCAGATGAACTCGGCGAGGTGACGTTTATCTCAGAGTCTCCGGGAAAGATCTCAGGTCTGGTGGTGGAGCGGGAAGCGGCCTGTTCTCTATACTCGAATGCCGAAAGGGGTCTAATCTCCGATGATTTCACGCGGTTCGGCGTAGAAGTAATGCTTTCGGGGGTTGCTCTTTCATTGGCCGAGGGGATTCTCTCATCCGAGGGTGCCCAAGAGACCGATAGCGATTAATTTTTTTGGAAGTTTAGTGGATAAAAACGACCGATAAAGGCAAATTATGCAATTTACCAGGAAAGGCGATTACGCCCTGCGAGCCATGTCCTATATGGCCGAAAGCAAGAGCCAGCGTCCTCAAACCATAGATCAGATCGCGAAGAATAGCCGCGTGCCCAGGCACTTTCTTGCGAAGATTCTTAAAGACCTTACCCAGGCCAGACTCCTGGTAGCGGTGAAAGGGGCGAAAGGGGGATATGTTCTATCCCGACGACCGTCTCAGATAAGTCTTCTCCAGGTAATGGAGGCCGCCGTCGGTCCGATGGCGCTGAATATCTGCCTTGAAGGCGACGACCGCTGTCCAGAAACTCCCACCTGCGCCTATTTTCCAATCTGGCAGAAGGCCTCGCGCGCTTTCCGGGGGGTTTTCGATCGCACGATGCTGAGCTCAGTGCGCTCTCAAAAACATTCATGAGTGACAGATTCGTTTATTTTGATGCCGCTAATTCTACTCTTCTGGATGACCGCGTCGTCGAGTTCATGCATTCCGTGATGAGCCGGAAACTCGGAAATCCGTCTTCACATATACATTCCGCCGGCATAGCCGCGGGACACGTCCTCGACGAGGCCCGTGCCAAGATCGGAGCATTAATCAACGCCAGGCCCGAGACCGCCATTCTGACGTCGGGAGCAACCGAATCAAACAATCTTGCCATTTCCGGATTCTTGAGGGGGAATCCCTCTTATGGCCTGGTAGTATCCGAGATAGAGCATTATTCTATAATCAACCAGGCTCGACGCCTGCGTCTGGATGGGCATAAAGTGGACTATCTAAGCGTGAATAGCGATGGGCTCATAGATACCAATCAGCTGCAGCGGGTCATCAAGAAAGGCCCATCCCTGGTCTCTGTGGCAGCAGCCAACCCGGAAATCGGCACTATCCAGGATATCGAAGAAGTCGGGAGAATATGCAAGCAGCATGGCGCCGCGTTCCATTGTGATGCCACGGCAGCAGCCGCATCGATAAATATCGATGTTGAGAAAATGAATATCGGCATGCTGACCTTATCGGCCCACAACATGTACGGACCGACCGGGATCGGAGCGCTAATAATTAATAGCGGTGTCAATATTTCTCCATTATTTGACGGTGGCAATCAGCAGATGGGAATCCGCCCCGGCACTGAAAACGTCGTTGGGGCCGCGGGTTTCGGCGAGGCCTGCAAGATCGTATCTGCCAACAGGGATGAATGGAATAGCAGTTTGACTACCTTGGGAGAAAGCCTGCGGGAAGGGCTTTCGCGCCGCGTGCCGTTCATGCATTTCACAGGGCACCCTGAAAAGCGACTTCCCGGCCACGTCTCATTCTGGGTCGAGCATGTCGAGGGTGAATCGCTGCTTTTGCTGTTGAACATGAACGGCGTCATGGCGGCGTCCGGCTCGGCCTGCAGCTCGAATCTGAAGGGCAAGGACGAGGAAGACCTGGCGGCGTCGCACGTGCTGACGGCGGTCGGCGTGCCCACGGACATCTGCGCCGGCTCGATAACGTTCTCGCTCGGCAAGTATAACGATTCCAGAGATGTCGATCACGTTCTGTCATTAATGCCGGGCATCGTCGAGAAACTCCTGGCCATGTCGCCGAGTTATAGCGATTACATGCGCAAGAAGGAGATTCTTCATGGATAAATCCTTTCCTTATTCTCCGTTGGTGATGGACCATTTTGCCAATCCGCGTAACATGGGCGAAATCGAGAACCCGTCGGCGGTAGGAGATGTCGGCAATCCCAAGTGCGGGGATATGATGCGCCTTTATCTCCAGATAGAAAACGGCGTCATCGTCGATGCAAAATTCAAGACCTTCGGCTGCGGGGCTGCCATCGCCTCCTCGTCGATCTTAACCGAAATGCTCATCGGAAAGAAAGTCGAAGAGGCCATGCGAATATCAAATGAGGCTGTGGCAGCGGCGCTGGGTGGACTACCCCCGGTGAAAATCCATTGCTCGGTTATGGCCGAGGAGGCGCTAAAAGCCGCGATGGCGGATTACGAGAGTCGGAAGAAAGCCAAATAAGACAGTCAAAGCCAATCGCCTGCAAAACCTTGCGGCCCCCTGGGCCGCTTTTCTTTTCATCTGCGACTGCTCGGTGTCATTCCATGTCGCCTCCGGTTCCGCGGGACCCTTGGTCCCGAAAACCCGATAGGGTGACGCAGATTTGATCTCGATCAGGCATCTTGTCCCTATCGGGTTTTACCATCCGTAAGGATGGGCGGAACCGGAGGTTGCCTGCAACGGGGGAGTACCTCGGCTGGCCGATCCTTCCTCAAAATCCGCTTGACACAACTTGTCGTATGCGGTTAATAGCTTGGAAAAAAACGTTGGAGGTATTGTGAAAAAAGGACTCGTGATTGTAATTCTCATGATGGGGGCGATTATTGTCGGCTGCAGCAAACAGCGGGCTCTCGACAGTATTCTTGCAGATCCGCAGATGAAATCATATTTAGTGTCGGAGATGCTGAAGAGCGAGGAGACCAGGGCTCAAATTGCAGATTCGCTCTTCGCCGACATGACATTGACCGACCGCTACCTCGACAGGCTGATCTCAAATGACTTTACCAGATCGGATCTTCTTAACAGAATGCTCAAAGCTGATACGACTGGCGGAGACTGGATCGTGGGTAAGCTGGCGGAGGATTCGAATATCAAGAGCAAGATGAAGCAAGCCTCGAAGTAAAGACGCACGAAATTCCGCAAAGACCGCCGCATTACGGCGGTCTTTTTTATCTGGATGTTTCCGTTAGACCGAGGATGGCAAGAGACCAGATTAGAGCGAGGACTCCAATCAGCGCCGCAAGGAAGATCGAAGAATGAAAAAAGGGATTAAGGTAGGACAGCAGATTCGGCGGCAACCCAAAATCAAAACTCAAGAATGATGAAGTTTGATGCCAGGCCGGGGGCAAGTACTGATGAATTCTCGAGACTTTAGCGGAATTGAGAGCCACAAGCAGAAGCGCCAGGCCGGCGGCCAGCGCCATGACGTAACGTTGCAATTGGACAATTCGTCTTAGCCTCTGCTGCCTGGCAAAGTCGCGTGAGGCCATATCCGTGAGACTCTGCAGAATTGCCGGCGGCGCGGGCTCCGGCAGGGTAGCATTAAGTTCATTTTCGAGCTCGGAATCGAGTTTGGCCAGGAATCCGCACTTGGGGCAGTTATCCACATGGTCGAGAAAGGCTTCCTGGTCAATCGCCGCTTCCAGATCGCCACTGAGGATTTTATGTATCTGCCTACAATCGTACCGCATATTTTTCCCATAGATTTCTTAGTTCATATTTTGCCCTGAAGAGGCGGATTTTGACCGTGCCGATCGGACAGCTCAGAATCTCCGATATTTCCTCGTATTTGAGGTCGTCATAATAATGTAGTATGACGACTGCTTTCAACTCCGGCTTGAGCCGGTCGATCATCTTGCGAAGCGCCCACCTTGATGATTGCGTACTGGATGCCAGAGGTTCCGGGAGGTCATCCAACGCACATTCTTTTTTCCGCTTGTTGAGCTGGCTCAGCGATGTATTATAAGCGATTCTGTAAAGCCAGGTCTTAAAGCTGGATCTACTTTCGAAACGGCGGATGCCATGATATGCTCTTAGGAATACCTCTTGAGTGATATCTTCCGCTTCCTCTCTCCTCAAAACAATTCCCCGCACGAGCGTGTATACAAAATTCTCGTAACGTTTGACGAGCTGGCTGAAAGCACCTACGTGTCCCAATCGGGTTAGTTCAATCAACTCTGGATCGGAAAGAGCGCCTCCAAGGCGGTGCGGATTATGTACCTCGAATGCTCTGCCGATGGTTTTCAAAAACGCTTCTGCCAGCCCTCTGTCGCTCATCTTCCGTCCTTTGACTCTGAATACGCAAAGATTGTTTCACAGGATTCGACTATTATTGAAACAATTCTGGCTTTTCCTCGGTCAAAGGCTCAAAAGAATGGAGGCAGGCATGTTTCAGGCAGACCCGAATTTCAATATCGTGCTCCTGACCACGGTGGTGGTGGGTATCCTGGGGGCAGTCCCGGTACTAATCGGCGTTTTGATCGCCAATAACGCCCGCAAGAGACGGGAGGCGGAAATAATCAAGCTGGCGATCGAAAAGGGGCAGCCACTGCCGAGTTTCCCGGTTTCATCCTCGCGCTACGGGACACTCAAAGCCGGAATGATCTGGATTGCGGTTGGACTGGGGATCGTGCTCATGGTACTAATTGAGAGCGAAGGCAGGCCGGAAGGCGTGTCGTTGGGCTTGATTCCCATTCTCGTAGGCATAGCCCTCTGTATCAGCTGGTTTCTGGAACGCAAAGAAAAATCTCAGGAAAGTATCTCGGGCATTTAAGGAATCGGACCGCTATCCCGCGGTCTCGCAACGGCTTCATATTTTCTGCTTTTTCCAGGAGCCGCTCCTGAACCAGATGAATACCACAGTCCCCTTGGCAATTGTGGAGATGGTTATGGCCCAAAAGACTCCCGAGGGGCCGAGGGACAAGGAAATCGCCAGGAGATAAGCCAATGGTATCCTGAGCAGCGTCCCCGGAATCGAGACTATCATTGGGGGCAACGTGTCCCCGGCTCCCGCGAAAGCTCCCTCGAGGACGAATTCGAACGCCATGAATACTTGCGAAAACGCCAATACTCGCAGGTAGGAACCGGCAATCTTGATAACTTCATTGTCGTTGGTGAGCACGGATGTGATTTGTTCTGAAAGTAGGAGGAAAATGACGCCATACGCAAACGTTATCACGGAGATAATTCCCAGCGTGGTCCAGGCTGCCCGGGCCGCCCGTTCCGACTGCCTGGCGCCAAGATTCTGGCCCACCATCGCCGATGCCGCTATGTAGAATCCGAAACAAGTCATATATGAAATAGACTCCGCCCGGTTTCCTACGGGAATTGCGGCAACTGCGGGCGTTCCAAATTGAGACATTATCCGCGTCATTACCAGATACACAAATGCGAAATTCAAAGATGCCAGGGACGGCGGCAGGCCGATCTTGAAGAGGCCGGCAATTATGTCAAGTCTCGTTTTCTCTCGCAGCCGAGGGATAATCCTGAACGGTATGCGCCCTTTAAGGACGAGTATCAATCCGATGAGCATGGCCACCGTATGCGCGATGGCGGTGGCAATGGCGGCTCCCATGGTTTCCAGTCGAGGAAATATCCAGACGCCGTATATTAAGCATATGTCGAGAACGATGTTGATCAGCACCGACGCCACCATGACGATCATGGGGGTGATGGTGTCTCCAATGGCCCGGAAAATCGAGCCGCCAACCTCGGCCAGGAAAAGCGCCGGAACCGCCAGGAACACAATTCGCAGGTATATCTGTCCCATTCGCTCCACGTCGGGCGCCAGGTTCAAAAGCCCGTAGACCTTGCCCGCGAACGAGAATCCCAGGATTGCAAAAACAATGGAAAACAAGAATGCAAACCTCAAGATCTGCATTGATTTTTCTGAGGCCTGGTCTTGCTCGCCGGCGCCATAGTGGCGCGATATGATGGCCACCGTCCCCACCGAGAAAACGTCCATTATTGAAAAAATCATCCATATGACGAAACCGGCGGAGCCTACGGCCGCCACCTGGGCCGCCCCCAGATGGCCCACAAGGGCGGTGTCGATGAGGTTATTTACCACAATGGCGAACATGGAGAAGAGCGCCGGCACCGCCAGGACGTGACGTGGTATTGAACCTTGTGTCAGATCTCGCGCCATACCAATCAAAACGCCCCCACAGCACCCCGGGGCTCAGTCCTTACAACGTTGGTATCATCACCAATGTCAAAACACGACGTCGCTATTGCAGATTGAGATTTTCAGTTCGTCTCATTCATGGAAAAAA